>Ga0157363_1005528_pt1 | contig 11792 bp, 19 predicted proteins | sample AttsexASBM1_FD_111477 | JGI IMG/M metagenome (GOLD analysis project Ga0157363, IMG submission 111477) | Fungus gardens microbial communities from leaf cutter ant in Ribeirão Preto, State of São Paulo, Brazil - Atta sexdens ASBM1 | ecosystem: Host-associated > Fungi > Mycelium > Unclassified ...
GAAATTACAGAAATGAACGAATATATTTACTAGAATATTTATAATTTCATTATAATCAATATATTGTTTATCTTTTCTCTTTTTTTCATTTTTTCTGGAAAGAAGTTACAAGAAGTTCAGATGAAAAGAGAATAATTGTTATATAATCTATTAGTTGCATCATCTACTATTACATCGAAAACGTTTCGACATTTTGTTTCAACGCATAAAACCCGCGCATTGAATCAGATCCTTGTTTATTATTGTGAAAGAGTACGCAATACATTTGTAAATTTTTGGTATATCCTTGCTATATTATTTATCGCGGTCAAATTTTCGTGTAATTATACGATATTATGTCTCTTAATATATGAAATTAAACTTGTAAAATTAGAAAAGAAGAAAAGATTATGTCGGAGATAAAAGTGCTAGAAGGTGGGGCCACGCAATTGTTCATCAATGCAGGTGGAGAGACCGATGATGATCCTCTATGGGCCGCACGTTACCTCATAACGAAACCAGAGGCTATCGTGGCCACTCACTTGGATTTCTTGCGTGCTGGATCGAATATCATACGAACAGTCACGTATCAAGCAACGATTGACGGTTTTGTAAAATATCTGGGCATCACCAAGGAAGAAAGTCTCGAAATCATTCGTAAAGCCGTCGATTATGCTAAAGAAGCTGTAAAGATTTATACTAAAGAAATAGAAAATAATAAAAACGTGACGAACCAAAAACCATTGATCGCTGGATCTTGTGGACCTTACGGCGCTTCTTTGCACGATGGTTCAGAATATACTGGTTCGTATTGTACAAGTGTATCACGAGAATTTTTAATGGATTGGCATAGACCTCGTATACAAACATTGCTAGAGAAGGGTGTGGATGTATTAGCAATGGAAACAATACCTTGCGCTCGTGAGGCAGAAGCTATAATCGATCTACTCAAGGAATTTCCAGACGCGCATGCATGGCTGTCCTTCTCTTGTAAAGATGGAAAGAGCTTGGCAGACGGCAGCAACTTTCAAGAAACTGCTGTGAGGTGTTACAAAAATGCGGCACCCGGACAAATATTAGCTATCGGTACTAATTGTATCGCTCCAAAATATGTTACCTCTCTATTCCAAGACATCAATAGAGACAAGTCAGATGATTTTATACCATTGGTAGTATATCCTAACAGCGGAGAAAAATATACAGAATCTGAAGGGTGGAAAAAGGAAGGAAATGCTCCCACTTTGCACGAATTCATTGATGAATGGCTGAATCTTGGCGTTCGCTACATCGGTGGATGTTGCAGAACATGCGCTATAGATGTAAAACTTATAAGAGCTAAAGTAGATCAGCGGTTTAAACATTAATTTAATGATTATATATCGAGAATGTTATCTTACACAATTTTTATGGTAATATATAATATAAAGCATTATATTTTTCAATATCATATTTTGCATGTCAAATCGTATCATATTTCTGAGATTTTTATAATTTGTTTTATGTATATAGAAAATAAAAACAAATATAAGTCGAATATTATAACATATCTAACGTTTACAAATATTGACTTATTTTTTATTATACATTTAAGTTCTCAAACAATTTTAAACTTTCTTTTTTTTAATTCCAGCTTCTAAGAAGTGTGTGTTTCAAGTCAAATAGTTTGTAAAATTATAATTTGTAAAATTGTAAAATGTATTTAAAAATTCACAAAAGTAAAAGTATCATTATTAAGCAATATTATTAACAAACATATTAGGCATCAAGATTCAACATTGACCGTAGAGAATATTTTTCAATTTTAATTTTTTTATTGTATATGTATAACGTATATACCAGTAATATGTATATTTGTGCATTAGGATAAAATAGGCATTTAATATTTTAACTTTACTTTATCAACATATTTAATTCCTTTTATGTCAAAAATAGTTTATCAATGATATTATTGCAAATATGTTTATCACGAACATAGTCATCAATTTATTTTGATACATATATTATTTCGCTGTGAGTTAATATTGTGGTATAATATTCCGATATTAATTATACGTAATTACGTAAAAGAATAGTGATAAAAGGCACGTGTAAGTGAAAATAAATTATGCATTAAGAGCACTTCATATGCCTTTTATTACTTTTTATATTATTTACTATCAAGAGGGATAAGGATAGCTTTTGCCCATTTTTACAATTGTTTTAAAATTTAAAAGATTTTCCATCATTTTGTTTTATCCAAATTGTCTTTATTTATAAATAGCACGTAATTAAAATTAACGTGTCATTTCTTGCTTCTGTCACGATTCAATATGGCTATGATTATTCAAGAGTCTTAAAAGTACGATGAGATTCTATCGATTCTCTTAATTATTTAAGAATTTTTAAATATAAATGAATAGTCAAGAAAATAATTTAAAATGATGAAACTTAAATGGAAATACTGACATGTGACTACAATATAGATAATATGAAAAAAAATGTGAACGAATTATGTAAGATAAAGCCTTTTTTTTAAATAAACGTAGACATTGCTATTTTATGAAATATATTCTAAATATCTTAATATTTTTTAAATTTTTAATAAATAATTATATACTTACTCAATAATAATAATAAAATCATTAGGATCAAAACGTATCGTTTATTCTTTCAGAGATTTATCGATATATATTAAATGTTCGCCAATTGGATAAGCGCTACCTGCAATGCTAACTTCGATGCTTTCTGTTTCTGCATTTACATTAAATACAGAATCCGGTGGAATTTCAGTTTTTCCCTTTAAAATATTTCCTATTACTGGCCTAATTCTGGGACCCAGGTGCGGATCATTATATCGATACAAAACGATTGAAGCAGGATCTGAACAAAATATATATTAGAGAGTCTGTATTGTGAACTAATTTAATTATTCAGAAACTTTCATACCTTTTATATGTTTATTTTCTTTTACTATGTGAAAGACGATATCTGCAACTGTCGCAGTTGAAATTTGCATAGATAGTTCAAATAAATTACTACAACTTTGTGGATTAATAATATATATCGGTTTGAGAACTATTGGCTTTACAAAAAAATTAATGTACGGAGCACCTGGGCAACATTCTTCTCTTGTCTTTTCTGTAGCTTCGTCCGTATATTTAATGACAATATCATGAATCTGATGATAAATAAAAAAATATAGTAGATACACATTAATATATACATAGGCTGCGTTCGGAAACGTCGCTTGGATGTCTCCGATGCTTCATCATCTGTCCTTGTTTAACATTAAATATACAAAAATTATAATAATGCTTACGCCTAATGTATTTTTGAGATACTCTTTGTTGGTCTCAAGTACGTGGAATTCATCAAAATCAAGGGTCAAATTCAGTGCACTAAGACCAACAGTTTCCATCTTTTCTTTAACAAGCTGCACGAATGGCATTACCCTTTTCATATATTTTTTCAATTCTGCTTTGCCGGCAAACATTGTGGAAAGAACTTTATTGTCTGGCAATTTATTTCCATTTTTCTATAGAATAGTAAAAATATTAATGTACAAGCAATGTTAATTATACAACATACTAAATTGATACTACTTACGCAATACATTTCTCTCATCGTTTCAAGGATGATACTTTGCCAAGGAGGATAAGTCTTAGCTACCCAGATAATCCCTTGACTAGGTTTTTCTATGATAATATCGTTCTTTGTCTTAGATTTTTTCGGTGTCATGTAATTTTTTAAAAGAATTCTAAATGTATGAGCAGCATCCATGAGATATTGAGACGATTTTATTAAAATTTCGCTTATATCTCCTACAGCAGGCCAGCTTGCATCTAATATACTGCCATCCTATAACCAAACCAAATTATTTAAACTGTATTTCTATCAAGATAATCTAATAATTTATAAATATTTATGCTTCAATCCTAAAACTTACTTTTTTAAGTAAGTCTCCCCATATATATTCACAAACATGTGGGCAAATAGGAAATAGAAGAATTATTTGAACCTCTATGTACTTCTTAATTAAATCCAGATTAACCTCTGGACTTAATTGTAAATATTTATCTCTAACTGTTTGAAACTCATAAAATCCTGTCCTCAATGCTTCCTTGTAAAGCATTTTCGAATAATTTTCACTAGTTTCTTGTATTTTTGAATTTATTTCGCTACATCAAATAAATACATAAAATAAATCATTTCAGTTCTATAATAATTTTAGAAAATAAAAAAAAATAGAAATACCTTATAAAAACGTTGTCATGAAAATGTTTCAATTCACGTGAAACATTATTTTGACAGAAATAAGCATCCGTATTTAGTATATCTTTTATCCATTCTATAAAATTATACAATCTCAGAATTCCTGCGTCAGCTGTACTTTCAATGAAATTAGCGTCCTCTATCGAATCACCAGAATCAGCTAAACAGAGACGCATTCCATCAGCCGAGAATTTTTCTACAGCTTCGGCAAGTGTTAAAAAGTTGCCTTCTGACTTAGACATCTGTATAATTGGAGCAATTAAAATTTTATATATAATATAAACATTTTGAATAATTTTGCACTACCTTCGCTGAATTGAGAAGTAGATGACCATTTGCTCTTATTCCTTGCGGCCATAATTCAGGTTGATCTGGCCATATTGCTGTATGATTATAAAGGAAATATGTAAGATGATTTTGTATTAGATCTTTTCCTGACACTCTCAAGTCTACAGGATACCAATACTGAAATTCGTGCCTCATACGATCTAGAACTGCTTTCTTTATATTTGTCTCAGGCAGTTTAGCATCTTTGAAAAAGATGTAATCCCACACCTCCGAAGTCATATAAGAAGCTCTAATAAAAACGATTAAATGTTAATCACAATAAATACAAATAAATACAATATACATCAATTTTAATCTTATCATCTTATGTACTTTATTCCGTTTGCATTAAGTTTATCTCCCTTAAAGGTTTCTCCTTGCAAAAAATGCGCTATTGTGTAATAAGCCATGTAAATAGTAGAATCTGAGAGAGATTCTATCAGCCAATTTTCGTCCCATGGTAACTTGGTGCCTAAAAATTTAAGATTAAGAAGATATTTATAAAAATAATTCTAATTATTTTGTGATAATTTATTTACCAAGTCCATACGTCCTGGAACATGCGTGCTCATGTAACCAGTCAAAACAAGCAAGGAAATTCTTTCTAACTTCATCGTGAAAGGTATCGAGATTTTTTAAAGCCTCAAGCGTCTCCTTCTTCCAATTTTCCTCTCCATAATCCAAATACCATTGGTTACATAAAGCCACAACACATTCATCATTTGATCTTGAAATAATAGTTTTTTCAGGTTCATAATAAATTACTGCTTCGCCATTGTCAATCATCTCTTTTTGAATTAATTTCTTAATATCTTGTATCTTTTTGCCCTTATATGGACCTACTAATAGTATGCCGTCATAAAATCCTTTTAAATATGCTATTTCTTTTGCTTCCGTGAGTTTAACTTTATCATTTTGGGATTGAATCTTTAACTGATCATATAATGTTACTGCTACTAAATTGCCCAGTTCTGGAACTTCGATGATTGGAATCTGTACATAAAAATATGAAAAATTTCATGATTTTTTTCAATCTTTTATAGTTAAGTAATTCATTATATATCATTTACTTACTGGATTATATGGCAACACCATTTTGTCGGCAATTCCATATTTCTCTCTAAGTGGTTGTTTCTTTTTTAGATCCACTAATGCAGCATAATCATCTGGGGAATCACTAGGGACGGAAGTTACGATACCAGTGCCTTTATCTTCTTTTATCGTCAACATAGGCAATGCATAAATCACCTTATTGGATGTGAGAGGTGCTTCCAATTCGAGTCCCAGTAAGTCCTACAAACGTTTCTTATGTAAAGATTTTGAAAATATAAGTAATGTCTACATTGAATAAATACTTTGCCCATGAGTTTTTGTATAACATCTATCTTTCCCTCTTCTTTAAAGAAACCTTGATAGGACATATTCTTAGCCGCACGTTCTGTAGAAATATATATATCCCCGCATGCTAAATTATATGCTATGTAGTTCATATCTGGATGAACCCAACAATTTGTTTGACCATACATTGTCTCTGGTCTTAAAGTTGCAGCTACTAAATAAATTGATTTATTGTCAAAAGTCCTATAAAAGTTATACTGTTTAGTTTACGAATTAAAAAATAAAAAATCCCAATGTTTTGTAAATAATATTAAAAATAGTAAATTGTAAAATAATATTAATATAATTTGAAAAAAGTATTACTTAATAATTTTTTGAGGGCATCGAATTTTCATTTTAATCAATGTATATTCTTGTGATCCAACACCTTCACCAGAGGCTCTATCGTGATCCATACAAGGTTGACCGTCTTTTGGTGAATAAATAGTATATCTCTTTCCATACTTGATTTTATTTCTAGATTTCAAATGATGAAACTGCCAGCGTATAAAAGAGTCATAAAATGGATTTACATCTGTTGTAATAAATGTTCTTCGCCAATCCACCTAGAAATTTTAAAATCAGATGTATGAAACTTAAGAAACCTATAAAAATAATTTCTACTTTTTATCTTACACAAAGACCAATAGATTTTAAGTCTTGTACAGCGAGCGGTGGAAAATATTCTAACCAATATGCAGCATTGGCAAAGTTTTTGATTTCTTCATCTTGTAAACCAAGAGTTTGCATAATTTGCCATTGATACTTAGTTATATCAGCCTTGGCAACTGCCTTACTCTAAAATTAATATAAATAATTTTCTCCATCTTCTTAAAAATATCTGTTATGCTATTAAAATCAAAATTATTAAAATTTTTTACCTTTTTCCCTTTACTTTTATCCTTTAACACATCATCCTCTTTTTCTTCTACAATCTCAATTTCTTCAGGAAACTTGGGTGGATAACCATATATTTCAATTTCTCTCTTTAATTTATCAGCACATGCTTTAATAGGCATACCCGTGCAGTGAAAGCCAAAGGGAAAGAGTACTTTCTTTCCCAAAAGGTGATTGTATCGAGCAGCAAACTGTCATATTATTAATTTATTCATATATTTAAAATAAACAAGTATAACAGTTAAAAAGATATATAAAAATAATAAATAAGAAAACAAAATTTTAAAAATATTGCATATACATACTTCGCATTTTGATAATGAAAATGCATGACCGAGATGGAGACGTCCATTCATATAAGGATATGGAAAAGTTGCAAAAAATTTTTCATTTTTTGAGTTCTCATCTAGAGGTGCATCCACTTCATATACCTTTGCGGATTCCCATTTCGCTTGTACGTTTTTTTCAATTTCTTGAAGATATTCAACTTTAAAGGTTCCCTTCCTCTCTGAAGTCTATTACGAAAGATATTTTTTTAACAATGCAAAATAATATATGTATATCATTATTATAAATCAAATGGCCAGATAATATAATTATTTTTATTGCATTTGTGACAATTAAAAATTACGAAAATTAAATTATGATATAGGTAAATTATAATGTAACTATTATAATATTCAATTGTCATAAATGCAATAAAAACAATTGTTTGACCGTTCAATATATCCGATTTTTATAGTACAATAATATATATCATATTTACATATCCAGTAAATAGGTTAAGTTGCATAAAGATATACATACTTTACTTTATGCTTATATATAAGTGATAAAAATAGCAAAACTCATTATTTAATAATCACATATATTTACCATTTTAATTACATTTATTGCAAACAGCAATAAGTAGCAATATTACATATGTTTGTGAACTGTACGATAGTTCAAGGCGTGGAACGTGGACGGTAGAACAGCATGGAACTCCCACACACACACACACACACACATTGTGTCATCAATCATACGTATATGATGATGAAACATATATAGGTATTGCAGTTTGAAATATAATTGTGCCTTGAAAAGAAGAACGAATAATCAATGCAGACTCAGTGTAGTTAAAAAGAACAAGTTGATCTATAAATATTTAATTGTTGAAAAACAAATTTTATATATACAATATCTTGAACTAAAATTATTTATTAAACGCTTAATTCATAACATTTTTTATTTACATGTTTAAAATGAATGTTATGTAAGATGTAATAACATAATTTATTAATTTTTTAAGTTTTTGTATATAGCATAACAAATAATGTAGAAGAATTGCGTAAAAGAAAAAAATCGACATATTTTTATATTATGCTTTTTATTAAATTAGATTTTATTAGATTTCAATACTATAAATTAATTTCACACTCTTATAATTTACTTTTTTATATTTTATTATATTGAAGTATACATATATGGTATACATATATACTTTACATGTATACTTTACATGTATAAGTATACATATATGTTTCTTCTTTTATCCTTTTACATTTGTGCAACAGGTTTTAAACCTAATAAACTAAAGCATTTCTCTAAAATAAGCGCAGTAGCTTCCACGAGCAAAAGACGTCCCATATTTATTTTTATTATTTCACCAGACTGATTCTTTTCCACGCAGTAACATTTGTCATAAAATTCTGTAAATGCGCATGAAACCTCGTAACAAAATTCGCAGAGCGGATTCAAGTATAAATCTTCGGTAACGCCAAGAATTACATCGGGAAATTTTAATAATACTTTGGCCAGTTTCCATTCTTTTTCGTGTTCTAATGAGATCGGAACTTCATGCGAACGCTGTCGCAACTCGTCTTTTGTAATGTTCGCCGTTCTGGCGATAGAACGAATTCGAGTTAAAGCATACAGTAAGTAAACAGCTGTGTTGCCTTTATCTTCTAACATTTTATCAAATGAAAATACATATTCGTGATTTCTATTATGCAATAAATCGGCATATTTTATGCAACCGTATGCCACTGATTCTTGGGCTGCCTTTAGCTCTTCTTGCGATAATACTTTGTCACGTTCTTTCTCTCTCAGTTTCTGCAGTGCTCTCTTCAGGCCTGAAGTGCAATATGCGTAACAGTTAAATTTTTAGAAATGAAGTAATAGTACCAAACTAATACTTAAGATTGCTTTATTACCTTCGTCCAATAATTCGCTGAGTTTCACAGTATCACCGGATCTGGTTTTAAATTTCTTTTTGTCTTCACCTAAGACAGCACCGAAGCTAACATGATCCATCCTATGAAAGCTTTTCAAGATTCCTGCCCTTTTGGCACAACTTCTTATGGTTTGGAAATGCAGAGATTGACCAGCATCTGTCACATATATCAACTGTAAAATTATAGAAATTATAAAATTATTTATTGACATAATAGAGATAAAGATGCTAAAATGTGAAATATGATACTTGCCCAATCTGCTCTTTCCTTTTCAACACGATGCTTAATAGCAGCCATGTCTGACGTATCATATGTAAAACCTCCATCAGATTTTACTATAGTTAATGGTACTCCATTACCATGTTTCTCTCCCCACATTATCTTTCGCCCATTATCTTCTTCTAGCATATTTTTTGATTCTAGCTCTAGAACTATCGACTCCATATATTTCTGATAAAATGATTCACCTCTTTCTATCAATTTGATATCCAATCGAGTATACACTTTTTCAAATTCTGCATCAAATACAAAAATAATTAAGATATTTTTCTTTTTAAATGATGATTAATTATATCAATAGCTAATTGTAAAACAGCTAATTATTGTATTTACCTTGCCTAGATACATCACATATCATTTTCCATGCTTTTGTTATATTAAGCTCGAAAGCTTGCAATTTAACGACACATTCGTACGCACGTTTTTTGAATTCTTCGTCTTCATCAAATCTAGTCTTAGATTCTTTATAAAAAGTCTGTATGTATACACAAATATAATATATAAATTATCAGTATATTTATAAAGTAATTATACTATATATGATTATATAATTACCTGAAGATCTTCAATTGGAGGAGTAATGGTTAAATAGTTGGGAAATTTATCTTGAAGATGCGCTATCAACATACCAAATTGTGTGCCCCAGTCACCTACATGATTGAGTCTCAACACGTCATGTCCTAAGTATTCTAACAATCTTGAGATACTGTCTCCGATTATCGTAGACCTTAAATGTCCAACATGCATTTCCTTGGCAATGTTAGGACTAGAAAAATCTACAACTACTCTTTTCTTCTTAACATACGGAGGAAGAACTTCACCGGCCCATAACCAATTGCATAGAACAGACTGCCCAAATTCATGTTTTAGATATATGTTTATGAATCCTGCACCGGCTATTTCATATTTCTCAATAACAGAGGATACTTTCAGCTTGGACATAATTTCTTTAGCAACATCACGTGGACTTATTTTAGTACCTGTAATAATAATAATAATAATAATATTGAATTTATGTTTTTTTCTCGTCAAGTTTTGTTGAATACAATACTGAAAATAAAATACTAAATATTTTTTAAGTAATCAATTTTTACCAGAACTACTTAATTGTTGTGCTAAAGGCATTGCACTGTTACACTGATAATCTCCAAATTTAGGATTAGTGCTAGTAGTCACTATTACTGGTGGATCCAGTATATCAGGATAAGCAGCACTGATAGCCTTGTGAAAAACAACAGAAAGATTGTCTTTTATACTAATTGTATCTGCAGTTCCAAATAATTCCATCTTATTGTCTAGTTTATCTCTCTGCATTTCCACAGTCTATAAAAAATTATAACAAAGAATAAATACATATGCGAAATAGATAAAAAACTTAAATAAATTCTGTCACAATAATAAAAATTCTCTATATTTAAAATCTACCCTTTTAAGTATCGTTATCCTGTGAATCAATTTGGCGTTTTCCCGTTGCAATTTCTCGAACTCCTCCTTAATTATATTACTCGGAATGTCAGTCGTAATGCTCCGTTGCAGCGATTCAAGTTGCTGTTTTAAACCGAATATTTCTCTCTCCTGCAATATTGAACAGTACGAAAATCACATAACCTCACAACTATTTGAACTATCGAAAGTATCAAATTATCATAAATTTCTAACATAATAATCCATAAATATTAGAAATTAATTGCTAGAAAAGTTTACCGCTGCGGCTGCTCGTTCATTAAATAAGTCCATATCCTTTTTTGATAGCATTCCAATTTTTTTCAGTTTTCAAGAGGACCTTGGAGGCCCTGTTAACAACGTGGTCAGTAATGGTCGGTTTTATTTCAAAAGATGCACCGTCGATAAGATAGGCAGTTTGTGATTTAATAATCTTAATAATGAATACAAAAATTTCATTCATGTAATATACACACATACACACACACACACACGCACGCACGCACGCACACACACACGCACACACACACATACACACACACATTATCATAAAAAAATTATACGATTTGTAACATTAAGGCCACTTAACGCTCATGGAATTATTTCATCTTTGTTGTTTATCAAATATTAAACAAGGACAAACAATGCTCGCGAGCATTGTGAGCATTAAGTGGAATGCAGTTTAAGTAGTCTTTTCCAATTTTTTGCGTTATATACTTTTTTTAACTCAATTTTGAAATAATATTTAAATTAAAATGATCAAAGAAATTTTAAATTGTTGCGTAAGCAATCGATCATATATAACCCTGTTAAAAAGAGTTGATAGAGAACGATAGAAAAATCCTATCATTTTGAAAATGGAATTTGGTTCGTAAATTCATAATTTGAATCAGATCTTATGGAAATCTTGTACAAATCTTATAAAATCCTTAATAATTAAATACATATGATGAAATTTATATCCGATAAATATCGTGATGCTCGCGCGGTCAATGATAGAAAATGATATAAACTTATAGA
>Ga0157363_1005530_pt1 | contig 11791 bp, 9 predicted proteins | sample AttsexASBM1_FD_111477 | JGI IMG/M metagenome (GOLD analysis project Ga0157363, IMG submission 111477) | Fungus gardens microbial communities from leaf cutter ant in Ribeirão Preto, State of São Paulo, Brazil - Atta sexdens ASBM1 | ecosystem: Host-associated > Fungi > Mycelium > Unclassified ...
ACGGTGCCGTTCCCCGCGTGCCTCTTGTGTACGAAAAACGCGCGCGCGCGCGCGCGTGTGCACGCACGCACGCTTCATCCGCTCGCGTTTAGCGTGCTTCGTTTATCCTCGCGCCCGCGAGGAATAAAGCTCTTTGCTCTATTCTTCTCGTTCTCGTTTACACGACGCACGTGCCGCACCGCGTGCCGCGTCGCGTGTAGCCCGCGGAGTCGTGCCGGGGGTGCCGAGGACACGCGGCGGTGGCGAGACCCCACCGAAAGAAAGAGAATCGAGAGAGAAGAAGCGGCTGACGAGAGCCTCTTGATCGTCGCGGAGGACGCCGCGTCGTCACCAGAATGCGATCGTGCGACACGCGCGACACGAACCTCTTCGCACCACGTAGCCGATGCCCGCGATCCATCGCCTAGCTCCTCATGCTAGTCTCGTCTTCCGAATTGCTTGGGGCACAGCATGAAGGAGATGCTCGGAGGGTGCTGTGTGTGTTCTGACGAGAGGGGTTGGACAGAGAATCCACTGGTATATTGCGATGGACAGGGCTGCACTGTTGCTGTGCATCAAGGTATTTATCTATTGTAAATATATATCACAAAGAATGCTCGTTTCTTGATGTTTACTTGACATTTACGAAGCTTTATTTATTATTATACGAGTATTACTGATTCTTGTTTAACATTCAATAAACAACAAGGATGAAATCTTTCTATAAGCATTATGAGCGTCAAGTAGAATGTATCCAAAATAATTTGACTTTTCTCTGTTGATTGAAGAATAATGAATGTTATTGTTTTGCAGCATGCTATGGCATCGTTACTGTACCAATTGGACCATGGTATTGCAGGAAATGCGAGTCACAAGAACGCAGTGCTCGAGTGGTACGGAGAATTGTTTTTTGCACTTGAGAATCCTTATCTTAGTATTTATAGCTTAGTAACAGATTAATGTACGTTTTTATCGATGTAAATTAACTTCAATCTCACTTCAATGTATTCTTTATCTTTTTCTAATTCTTGAAACTAGAAAAAATGAAGTGTTAGTTAAACCAAGATTAAAATTAAATTAAATTGATAAAAACAAGCATAAATATTCGATATCTGTTCCTTTATTTACTATGATAAGATAGTAATGTTTTTATTGATGTATATCGTTATTTCAATAGCGCTGTGAGTTATGCCCAAGTCGGGATGGAGCTCTTAAGAGAACAAATCAGGCAGGATGGGCGCATGTCGTGTGTGCTCTCTATATTCCTGAAGTCCGATTCGGTAACGTGACTACGATGGAACCAATTATATTGGAGCTCATTCCTTCAGAAAGATTTAGCAAGGTGAACCTTACTGTAACGTGTATCAGATTAGATGAGTGAGAATTTAATCAGAAGCTGAAAACCAATATCGAGTTTAAAAATTTGATTGGATTTCAAATTCAATCTCTAGTCTGATACATTACAGTGGCGATGAAACAAATTGATAATTATGGATGCTTTCCATTTGATGACACAAGTCGACACAAATATCATTCTATCTTTATCACTCTCTGAATGTCAACAAGGATAGAACGATGCTTGTGTTGACTTGTGTCATCAAATGGAAAAGCACTCTATGTTTAATAATGTTATAGATTTTATTTTGTGTCTCGTAACATAAAAATTGAATGATTTTAGACATGTTACATCTGTGAGGAACAAGGCAAAGGTAGTAGAGCAAATGTGGGAGCTTGCATGCAGTGTAACAAAACAGGCTGCAGGCAGCAATTTCATGTCACCTGTGCACAGGCTCTGGGCTTGCTCTGCGAGGAAGCTGGCAATTATCTTGACAATGTCAAATATTGTGGCTACTGTCAGCATCATTATTCGAAATTGGTGAATAATTCAGTATTGAATATTAATTATCGAGTGTTAATTAGTAGATATTACTTAGATATTAATTAATACTGAAGCCAGTATTCATTTTCAGTTTTTATTCAAGATCATCTTAAGTTCTGTCCTGAGGTGTTACGAACCAATCGGAGAATCACAGTCGTTAAGGCTGGTATTCACAGTCAGTTCTTATATTCAAGACCTTAAGTTCAGTCTTAAGATGTCACAAATCAGAGGGCCGCATTAGCGACTTAAGACATTACTTAAGACATTACTTAAGAACTAACTATGAATACCAGCCTATGACATTATTTAAGACAATCTTGAAATAAGAATGGATTATGAATACCATTCTGAGTATGAAAGCTTCCTATTTAATCTGATCTGCAATTTGCAGAAAAAGGGCGGTAATGTGAAGACGATACCGCCGTACAAGCCGATATCCGTTGACAACGGTTCGTCGGACTCGTCACCGGAAAAAGAAGCGGAGACGCCAATAAAGTCGAGCGGCAAGCGGAAAAGCTCGAGTTCCAAGTCTAGCGCGAATTCTAAAAGTAAATCCAATGCTAGTCCCAGTTTAGAAATAAACGGAGTCGCGGACGATAAGAGTGGTAGTAGCGGTCGCAATACGCCCAAAGATAATTCCAGCACAAGTTCCAGCAAATTCACGACCTCCAATTTTGTCGAGACCGTGGTTACACAGTCGGAGAGCGTGTTCGGACACGATGGCAATAGCGGCACGATCACCACCGTTACTACGACAGCGACCACTTCCGCGATAAAGACGAACGCTGGTAATTCTAACGCGGCGCACAAGACTGTTGGAGGTCAAGGGAAATCCAACTCATCGACCTCCAACAAAGCGTCGAGTCACACCACCAAGAAGAGGAAGACCGGGGCACGTACACCGACTGTAGGAAATGACAATTCGAATCAATCGGCCAGCTCGGAAGCCAGTGGATCGGTGGTGATGGCAGTCAGTTCCGTAGTGCAACAGACCGTTCCGAGTAACAATATGCAGCCAACAATCACTGAAGCCACTAGCTTAAGCGTAACGACGGAGCCAGAAAAATCGAAAAAGGTAAAGATCTTTCGTACATTATTGTATTAAACTAATTTAGCATCCATTCTTGAATGTGAAAACTTTAATTGAATTTGGAAAGAATTCTTTATAATTAGTCTCACGATATGTCAAATTCAAGGAATTTTGTTATAATTCGTAATAAACTGGCAAATAATTAATTAAATATTGAACTAATTATCTAGAATATGTAAAAAAAAGTGCGAATATAATTTGTATTATGCCGTGAATTTTTTATTTTCTATAGACATTAATTGTAACTTTTATAAATATTATATAATGATAAATCGATATAAATCTAATAATAATTCGAAATATTCGTGATATTTACTTTATATTGTTGTAAGATCTTTTGATTTAACAATTTTTTATAAATTAGAAAAACATTTACTTCTATATTTATTTATTTGAATAAAATTTCAAGCATTATGAAAAATTATGAAGATTGAAAGCAAACATCGTGAAAAATGAAATATTTAAAACATTCATCTACAGAATGACTTTCCATACATAAGTATAAATGAATACTTAACTTAATTATTTATTCAATTCAGGTCGAAATTATATTATATTTTGTAATAAATGAACTTTTTTACGTAATCACAAGTAGTTGGTCTTGCTGCTTAGGAAGGAACTGTATCTCTGAACAAATTGTATCAATTACATTCATGGATTAACAAAGTTTGATATATAAGCATAATGAGCAAATCTTATTAGAAAAATTCTCTCTAGAAATCTATAATTCGGACAAAAATAATTTTAAAGTTGCTTTAATTATCAAAACTGACTGTCAAAGATATATAATAGTATTATGAAAAGGTTTGTAAGAGGCCAATTAATAATATAGGGCTGATTAGATAAATGTAGATAAAACAAAATATTAAGAAAAGTGAAGTTTTTATGAGATAATGCTAGAATTATACGCTTACAATTATAAGTTTTCTGTGATTGAACTAGTATATGTATATTTTTGAAACTTAATGTAAAAGAAATATATTTGATATTTGACAAAGAAAAAAAGTTCTAGTGTAGGAATAAAAAAAACAGACTTCTTTTTAATTGAATATGGCATATTCTTATTTAAAATAAACAGCGTAAAATAAAATTTTCCAAGCCAAACTTTTTGCACAGTTAAATGTTTCCTTTTTCTTTGTCTCCAATTAAAAAGAAAAAAAAAAGGAAAGAGATGAACTGTGCAAGAAGTTAAGCTAAAAAGAATAGATCTATTGTTTCTCATGCTATTTATTTTATCTCTATATTTCTTTAGACATAACAATGAACTAGTCATTGTTATGTCCAAAAGGTCGTGTTTGAATTTCCACTTGAGTGCTCTCCGGTGTCATGCCATTTTGTCTTCGATTGCAGATGAAAGTCGAGAGTCCGATTCAATCGACATCGAGCACGCCGATAGCCACGGAAGCAACCACCATGCCTGTGATAATGGCGGTAACGCAATCCCAGTCCTCGATCGTCACCCAGTCGCCGACGACTACGTCTAACAGCATCGTCGTGTCCGTGCCGTTGATTGCCACTTCGCTCGCCAGTGCGGTTCAAAGCGTAGTAACGAGCGCGCCAACGATGTATCAACAGGTGCAGCAGAGTATAATAACCACAGCCGCCAACATTGAACCACGATCAAGCACGATGCCAAACACCGAGAGGTTCACAGAGAATATACCGATAAAACGAGCTCGGTAAGTTTAATTGGTAAATCTTTATTATAAAACTTTTTTTGTGATTGAATTAGTGTACACCTTTGGAACTTAAAGTGAGGAAGGTATATATTTGATATTTATTAAAAATGAGAGAGTTCCAGTGCAATGTAGTGCAGGAACAGAAAACGGAGTAATAGTTACGAGATTAAGATTTAATGAGAAAATTTTCACTCATCATTGGAGATTCTTTTAAAAAAATATAGCAAACACATGATCTGTTCTTTTTAGTTGTATTTATTGTCCCGTTTATTTTTCAAAAAATTTAAAGAATACGATACATTTCTCAAGCTTGTTGATTGACCATATATAGAGAGATCCGAGAACTTTTCTGTCCTGCAGCCAATTCACATACTTGTTAGATGACAAATGTAATAGGCTTTGTCTTTAAGAGGTCAATCATGTAACTTTTTTCCTTAGAATGGAAACATGGACTGTGTTCCAAATTTACTACCAGCATAAAAAATGTTATAGTTTATATTATGTGCATTATAGATTTTTAATCATTTTTGGCAATCATTTTTGGAACATAGCTAAAAATTGAAAATTTTTTGTACATGTTTATATGTACATACATAAAAATTCTCATCTTTTACATTTTCTAGAGAAAAAGTTATATGATTGATGCTCAAGATTGCGTTCAGAAACATTACCTGAATGCCTCCGAATATTTTATTCTTGTTGTTTATCAAGGATAAAATAACTAGGAGGCATTCAGGTAATGTTTTTGAGTACCTTCCCAGAAACGAGTTCAAGTTCTTATCCAAATGTTTTTTAGATGTTATTTTCTAATATTCGATAAACAATAAAGATGAAATGATACTTGAGTGACAGTCAAGTGGGAACATATCCTAACGTGAAGAGAAAAAGAAAAAAGATACTTTCTAATACTCGCCCGTTTTTTATTTAAGCTATCAATAGTAAATTAACTTCAATCTCAGTTTAACTTATTCTTTATCTTTTTCTAATTTTTAAAACTAGAAAGGAGTTAATTTGAATTGAGATTAAAATTAAACCTCATAGAGAATGAATCTTACTCTAAAGCAATCTCTTAAAAGTTGAAAATTGAATCACTTTTTTTTAAGATTGACTCAATTTTTACTCCTTAGAGTGAAATTTCACTTCAAATAATTTAAAAAGTAATGCAAGAAGTTTAGTAGAAAAGAAAAAATCAAAAGAATACAGGGCTATATGTGAGAATGCACACAGAATTGCTTTAGGTATCAATTTAACATGTTGTTTTGTTTAACATAAATAATAAGAATGGAATGATACTTGGAGGCATTTGGTATGTATTCCTGAACATAGTTCAAGGTGTAAGAACTGATTAGAAAAAGTAGATTAAACCAACAATTTATTGTAATTATAACTCTCTCATAATTGTATTAACAACGCAATTATGTTTATTGTGTAAAATTCTGCCACAGGGGAAGAAGTCACAACGAAGAAAATTTTATATTTAATTGAAGTTTAATTAAGTTACAATGTGAATAAGAAAAATCAAATAAATGTGTCTCTTTTCTTCATTTTTGTTCTATTTTTTTCTGTCTTTATTATTGCAATCGAAATTATGAACATTAAATTTATTTAGTGAGAATTTGTGCAGTGACTGTACTTCCGAGTTTTCAAATGAATCCAGTTCAGAAGTCAGGAAGGAAAAGCACATGCGGCTCCCTGGGGTCCTAGGAGTGTGTCACGCGCCGCGTGTGTTCAAAATGGCGGGCGTGATTAGTAAACAAGGTGGCCAAAGTTCTAACCTCTTCTCACGTTAGAATCGGACGGAATTCGCCTACGGAATGCTTGCCCGATTGAATACTCGAATAGTCCTGTCGAGTGAAAGACGATCATCAAAACACAGCTGCGTGCCGCGCGTTCGTATCGCAAGTGGAAACGGGCTCAACGAGTCGCAAGTGCGACGGAAGATGGAGTGTGTTTACATCAATGTTGTGTCTATGTATTGAGCACGGCGGTTCACTCGGGGTCATTCGGCGAGCGAACTCGCGCGCGCGCGCTGCATAATATGTAATTGCATCGCGGAATTGTTGCGATATTGTGACGTGTTTGTGTGCGATATTATCGTATTGTAACGTTGTAATCTCGATAAGACGGGAGTGGAAGGAAAAAAGAAGAGAGAACGAGAGAAAAAACGTCGCCGGTGTCGAGCGGCCTCCGTGACTCCATTCGCGTACTCGACGCGCGGATTGTGGCGAGCAGGAGGCATTGAGGTTATGTTTGTTTTTTCCTCGGCAAGGCGCCTCACGGGCAACGAGCGTCGAAAGGGTGTAACGTGACATCGTAAATGGCATTCCGTCGTGACGATTCGCCTCTATGTGCGTCGATCTCGTTCCTCATCTTCTTTTTGTTAAATGGTTCGAGAATGTTTAAAAATTGTGTTTCCCATTTCGGGATAATTTCTGATCGTGCGTTAAAGGTTTTAACGGTTTTTTTTTGTCACGCTATTAGCTAGTTGTTAAAATAATAAATATTTTTGTATTTTGATAGAAGAGTTTCGAGTTTTGATGTGAGCCATTATGCTAATAGTTTCGATACATTTGTTAACTTTCAGTTCCCAGTCATCGGACAAGCAAGAGAAGCCTCGCAAACCGAAGCGCGGCTCCAACAACCAATTATCACTGCCGCAGTCCCAAACGTCAGTCTCATCAATCGTAACTTCCGTCTCCAGCACCGCCATTGTGACAACAACCAAGAGAGGCGCGAGGAACAATCATCAGACCCCTCCGCCTGCCGCCACGGTGACCCCAGTGCCGTCAATTATTCAGGGCCCTGCATCAGCTACTGTCGGACACTTCAGTAGCATCAGTGGCCCAGGTTCTGTAAACATTATGGGGCCCACTGTCAAGGAATCGCCTCCCAGCAGTCCAGGATCAGAAAGCATGAGTAGTACCACGAGCAAACGAAAGAGGAAAACTGCCGCATCCACTCCTATTCCGTCTGCATCGAGTACACCGACCGCTCTTGCTAATATATCGATAAAGGAAGAGAATAACGTGAAACTGTAAGATTTGCTAAAAGATTAAAGAGAAAACATCGATTAGAGGATAATGTGAATATCTTTTTCTTTTCTCAGATTTCAAAATGGAGTTAGTGCACCGCACATGCTAGGGAATCAGTTGAATCCTACTTCGACTATGGCACAAAAGATGTCGGACACGCTTTCGCAGGAGCTCGAGGCTCATTCCATTTTTACAGAGGCGAGTAACTCCAATACAAACTTGATTGGACCGCAGCTGCACAGTCGAGTAATAGCATCTGTACGTAAAAACACGTCAATTTGACATCATATTGAATTCGAGCAATAAATCTTGTTGATAATATAATATGGTACAAAGCAAATTAAGTCTTCTAAATTGTATCGTTTAAGACGAATTGTTAAAAATATTTTACATTTTAAGCAGATACGATCTGGCCAGGCGAATGCACCTTCCACTTCGTTCTCTACAGTTTTTTCCACGAGTGGCAACACTGGGGGTCTTAATACAGCCACTACCAGTGGAACTTTGGGTAGCGGAGCGATCCCACAGACACTGGATCAGCTCTTGGAGAGACAATGGGAGCAAGGAAGTCAATTCTTAATGGAGCAAGCCCAACATTTTGATAGTGAGTATAGGCAAGAGAAAAATGCGCTTAAAATTGCATGGGTTTAATAAAAAGGAAAGGCATGCTTTTTTTCGTTTTTCGCGATAACATTCATTGACTGCATGTCACGCTTTACATTAAACTTTTGTCGTAAAACTCGTCTTATTTGAAATTCTTATTTCTGATGATATTTCTTTTGCCTTTTAATAGAAAGCGTTTTCCACTTAGATAATATATAGAAAATATAAATCAGCAACGTTATCGAAATCTGTTGCAGTTGCATCCCTGCTTTCCTGCCTACATCAATTGAGAGCTGAGAATCTTAGGCTAGAAGAACATGTAAATAATCTCCTGCAAAGGAGAGACCATTTATTGGCTGTGAATGCTAGACTTGCTATTCCGTTGACAACTCAACCTAGTTCACATCCAGGTTAGTTAGATCAGCCATTTCATGATATATTTTGTATCGTATTCATGAAGAGACAACGTGCATAATGTATCTTTTTATTATTTTCAGTGAATAATATACATCCAACGGTGAATCCGTCTCATCCTAATGTCTCGCACTCGGAAGTGCCACCTGGCGCTCCTGCACCAGTACCTAGAGTGAGCCGTGAACCGCGAGTAAATAACGCGTACATGCCTCATTCTAGTTCCGGTAATCATCCAACGACATTGGAGAACGGTTTGCCACCGGATCCTTCCCCACCTGCAGCTGCTTCTCTTGCTCAGTATCACCGAGGATCATTGGTTGCACCTCAACCAAGTCCATCAATGAGGTAACGTATTTGCTTATAGAACATTATATATGTTATCAATGTAATCTATTCAAATTTGTTCTTTACAATGTAGGCACAGTCCGGCTGGAGCAGGATATCTTCAAGGTCAACCAAGCAACATAGTATCGCCAGCACCAGCGAACACTTCCGGCGTGGTACGAAATTCATCTGTTACGCCAGATCCGCTGCGTGGTGTACCAAGGTCAGTAAATAGTATCTTCATCTTGTTCTGTTATATATATATATATATATATATATATTTTTTTTATTTTTTTTTATATATTAGGTGTAATAAAAAGAAATCCATTATTTTTCCATTCAATTTCATGTAAAAATAATGGATTTCTTTTTATTACACCTAATATTTATGTGGGATTGAATTTAGAATCTGCTGACTAGCCACGGGCCACCACTCAAGTCAACAGCTCTTGCATAGAGCTACGCATCACCACTTATTACGAATATAATTTTATTAATTGTCAGGTCGGCATCACAATCGTCGAGTAGTTACATGCCGTCGATGTATCAGCCCACCATGTCCAGTCTCGCTAGCAATCAAGTAGGCGGAGTTCATAATCTTCACTCGCATGGACCCTCTCCGACTAGCCATGGGCCACCAGGCAAGCCCAGCTGAAGGTAGATTCAAACTTGATGTGGTAGCTGCGAATCTTAATTATTAAAATGAGATTCGTTGACACATACATATGTTATCCAGCATCAAAGGACCCAATCTTACCGCAAGAGAGACCTAACTGCGCTTCGTTGCAAGATATTAATCGATACATTTTTCTATGCCACGTTTATCGGCAATCGTTTTTTTATAAGAAATAAATTACTTAAGTGATGTCAATTGCAGTTTACAATGTACAGACATATATCTCGAGATTTATATCTTTATATCTCTTCACAAAGTATCTCAAAGCTGTTACATGTATATCAATCATATATATACACACATACACACACACATATATATATATATATATATATATATATATATATATATATATATATATATATATATACTATACAAATCTAAGTATTTTACACCTATTTGATAGCGATTTTGTCATGGATCTCATTAAAAACGCTGTGTTCATGTGTGCATCAAATCAAGTATTCACTATAATTTTTTTACGATCTTCCTATTTTTAACTTGTTAGATTTTTATACGTACGAGTTATATGTACATTGCAACTGTAACAATATATTAGAGGCTCAAATAGGATGTATAATGTAAAAAAAAATTAATTCAAGACGAAGAAGCAGTTAGGAAGATTTGTCTCGTAGATTTCTCTAACATTAAGAATATTTTATCATGAAATAATAATAAAATTTTTATAATTTCTTAGAATGTTAAATGAAAATATTGCTGGAACATTATTATAAATTAAAAAATTAAGTAATTTTTTTCTGTAATTAAAGAAAAAATTAGGTATATTTGAGACATACTCTTTATCTCTCTTTGTAGGGATCATCATTGAACAGCAAATCCACAGATGTACAAATATTAGACTGTAAGTTAATCTATCGCGTTAAATAGCAATAATACAGTAGGTGTACATTCTAATGACGGTAACTGCGTGTATTTCTGGTGGTGCGACAAAAGGATACGTGAAATTTTGTAAGAAATTAAAGAAAAGAGAAAAAGAGTTAACGAAAAAATAACGAAAATCGAAAGAAGAGAAAACTGAATTCACCGGTTACATTGATTTCGATAAGTTAGTCGTGCATACCAACTATTCCTGTTATACACAAACGTTCTATAAGAATCACAATTTTAAAACCGATGTGCTTATACAGCTTTCCTATTTCTTTAGCGTACCACCGTTGAGATGTACCGCAGCGTGTGTACTATATGACAATGATAATATCGAGTGCAACCTATTTCAAAGCTAATTTAATGTATATTCTAATCTTATATACACACGTATAAAAAAGGGTGAAACACCCAAATATGTACAAGACGAGCACTGCCTTTCGCCAACAAGAGCTGTGAAGTAGGTTGATCGCAATTCGACATTTTCTAGCGAACGCATGATCATTTCGTTTAACTTCATCTGCCGTCCTTTCTCATTATCCCTTTCCATTCAATTTCCCTTTTTGAGCCTATAGATTTCATCGATATTTCGGTCGTCATTATTCTCGAGGAATGCAAATAAAAGGAGATATTGTGCCATCGTTTGATCTGTTATAAAATTGAGAACATAATATTCCGATTATCATGTTAACCCTCTAATAATAAGGTCGAGGTCAGATGTAGTTCTACGACTTCATCAGCCAAAGCGTTTTTTTATTTTACTACAATTATTTAAAATCATTAAACTATTGTATTTTTTTTCATCTACAAATAAACTTACGAAGTTTAGAATGTTATTATTTACTTTTTACCCATTTTTTACATTGATTCAATAAAAAATAAACAAAAGGGATCAAGCGGACTTCAACTTTCCTGGATACGTTCTGAAAATCCACCATACCATTAGAGGGTTACCTAATTGTATTAATTGATAAAATGTGACTCTGTGATGACTCAATATGACTCTGTAGTCGTTATTTCTATTTTGATAATTATTTAGAAAATAAATTCATATAATTACACTATAATATAATTTATATATCGGAGATATAAGATTAAGATATCAATAAAAAATTAATGTACTAAATTAAATTATGAATGAGAATTATCTTTATTTGTTGTAATTATGGATTAAATCTATTCTCCATTAACTATTTAATTCAATTTATTTACTGTATTAAATTATTTAAC
>Ga0157363_1005531_pt1 | contig 11790 bp, 8 predicted proteins | sample AttsexASBM1_FD_111477 | JGI IMG/M metagenome (GOLD analysis project Ga0157363, IMG submission 111477) | Fungus gardens microbial communities from leaf cutter ant in Ribeirão Preto, State of São Paulo, Brazil - Atta sexdens ASBM1 | ecosystem: Host-associated > Fungi > Mycelium > Unclassified ...
GCTCAGCCCGGAGGTCGATAGATGTTTAAATCTTACCACACTTTTTTTAAAATAATCAATTTTAATCGAGATTATTTTATAAAACAAGATTAATAAAGCTATACTTTGAATTAATGATTTTAATAACTTCATATATTTAAATTACTTTGTCTATAATAATTAAAGGTATTCGGAATGTTAGACAATTATTTTTTAAAATTTAATTAAGGAGATTGTATATAAAAAATAGAAGAGATATTAAAGATTGATCGAGTTAATAATAATGCTGTACTTAATGATTTATAAATATATCACAAAACCATTGTTCTTAAAAGTAGTATACACGTTGATTCGTTAGCGAATCGCCGGAAGTGGGGAGTCTGAGAAATCAAAGAAATTTACGCGGCGGCATCGGGAGCGGGTATTGGGGACGAAAGTTTAAATGTTAAAGCTCATCAGTTCCCCGACGTTGGAAACTTGAGACCGGTGATCTAATCTGTCGGGATTTATCCTCACCAGCCCCCTTTCGGCGCCATAATATCTGCGGCGCAGCTGCTGCCGTTTCGGCGATCCTTTCTGGTAGGCGGCGACTTATCTCTACTTTACGACTGACTACGTTCAACGCTTAACGTCGAGTCCACCCGGTGGTACACCCGAGATAAAATGGTGGTCCGTGGTGGCCATTTTGGGTCTAATTAATTGGCGGGACGTTGCATCGGCTACACGCCCGGCCACCTAATGTCCCTGACGGCTTCTCTCTTTAATGTATTCGGATACCTGCCTACACCGCCGCGCCGTCCCGACATTCGCGTTTAAGGCTCGCATCGATGAGGTTGTAATGTCCGCCATTGACCAATGGATACGTTTGACGTTGACCATTCGGTAGGTCTCGCATGTTATACAAGCAGCGGTGAGCGCAAGGATCATTTATATACCAGGGAAATATTTTACTCTCCAATATTGTTGCCAATTAAATTCTATAATTTTATTATCGTAATTGAAATTAATATAACTGGTCTATAATATTAATTTATGGTGACTATTATTTTACTTTTAATATTTTTTAAATATATTTTAATAATGGAAGTTGTAAAAGACTATTATTAGTACTATAATTTTTATCTCTTAATTAATATAAAATAATGTCAATCATGCCAATTTAACATTCTAATTCAGTGATTGCGAAAATGGAAACTTTTCATAGGTGCAGATTTGAAAATAATTTTGTTGGACCATCAAATTAATTATGTAGAAAACTCAAGCATGATGAGCAATGTTACAAAAAAAGTTGATACTCTAGCAATCAATTCGATCAATCCTATAATTATTTTGGTCCAACAAAATTATTTTCAAATCTGCGCCTAGTTAATTTTTATCCAAAAATTATTTTCAGATCTGTGCTTGATTAAATTTTTAAGTACACGCGTATATTTCAGCAAAATTGTCTTTTTCGTGTGAGTACAGCGTGTCTCAAATTCTATTTTATTTCACACTATTTTTTAATAGAAAAAAATACTATCAAAATTTTTAATACGAAAAATACACTTTGACATTTTAGACTCCAGATTAAATTTTTTGTTATTATACGATAAAGACTTCCTCAAATTAATTAAAAGTAAAGTTTAATTAAATAAAAGCAAGATCTTTTAATTTTTAATAATTTAATTTGTCAATTGATTAATTGTTAACTTAATTCGTTCAATAAAAATAATCGACTCTCTTTTTATTTATAAAATACAATTGTAGAGTACCCTGCTGCAGAAACGCGAATTCATGAAAGAATCCGATACTATCCTTATTCAGGTAAAACGGTAACAATCTGCTCTGCATTTACGCATAATAGTGGCGGCTGCGTGATGTCGCCGGTAAACGCGTAAATGCGTTATACACCATGACGATATCGCGAGAACAACAACAAGAGCAACGAACGCAGCGTTTCGCTAAGGTGACTCCTTTTCACGTTAAAGACCCGACTCCGCTGGTTAGGAACGAAAAGAAGATCGTAATCTGAATGGTTCTCGGTGTTCTCCATAGCCTGGCGAATGCTAGTGGCAGATAGAAATCTCCTCGCAGAGAATCGTCCGTGTCTTCGTCGTATATACGCAAAGGCGCAATCCTCGCGGGGATATAGGATAACGTAGGGCCCTACTTAGCCACTAATGCTGTCGCTACTCGCCCTTTCTCAGCGTAAGTTATGTCCACCGGTACGATCGTCCGTTTCACCCCGGCCGTGCCTCCCAGCTTGCAGGAATATAACACGAGCCTCGAGGCTAATCGGATCTCTCGCGTGCGTGCTCTCGACCGCTACTCGAAACAGTGCCGGTTGAAGCGAGAGGCTCAATTTCCTTCCCGACCGTGTGATATCAGTTTTACGGCTGACTCTGGCCGGAACTGATCTGAAACTTCTCTGGCGTTACGTTCTGACGGATCTGGGTCGACATGAACGCAGACTGATTCATAATTCGTCTTTATTTTCACGAGTATGCAAGTACAATCTGGAAAAAAATTTTAGAAAAGATTATGAGAAGGTTCCTGAAATTATTTTAATATTAAGTGTACGCATTGCTTTTTGTGACAGCAGTTTCAGAAAACATCGTTCTCGAATTAGGGTTTCTGAAACTTTCTTTCAAGAGAAAACATATGTATTATTTTTTAATATTTTTGTTTTATCTGTTATTATTATTATTATAATTTTGGTCTTTTTATACTTGTCGCATTTTTTTCATATCCGAAAAAGAAAAAAAAGATATTTTACGTTGGGCTGTTAACTATACGGATCAGAATTTATGAAATGCGTGACCGCAAAAATTTCGATATCAAGAGAGCTGCTGGAGATAAATCCGGCAATTCCGAGGAAAAGATATACCGCGAATGTGGCGATACTTGACGAAGATTGAAATAAATATCCGCTGTGTCCATAGTGCTAATTGGCGTGCCAAGAATGTAGCCGGTTCGAGATCTCGCCTGCGAGAGGTTTGAATGGCAGGCGACACGGGCATAAAGAGAGGGATGTACGGTTATTATTCGCGAGGCGAATTTGACTTCGCTCGCGAGGTAACGAGACGACGTTCAATTTGGCACGGTGAGAAATCGCGCGTTAAAACGAAGGGAATCGAATTACTATGTACGAGAGTGAGGCACGCAAGGAGTAACGCGAAAATAATTACCTGGCGCGCGGTTCATCCTATTAATACATTACCTCGTAAACGTGTATGCCCCATTAACATACTATCTAATAATTGGCCCCGTCCGTTTCGCGAACGAGTTGCAGCGAGAAATATGACGGTCGATGTGAGCGTCATGATTAAGTCAATCAAGCGAAACGGAGTAATCGTTGCTAACATTCGATGGAATAAGCCGAGCGCGTTTCTTATCGTATCGTTTATTAATTTATTCGGTTCTACAAAGCGTTGCTTATATATGCGGACACGTTATCTTTATCGTAAAAAATGTAAACAAAAGTATGTAAATTGAATAAAAATTGAAAAAAAATTCAAAAATATATCTGAGGTATATCATTAAATTTGTAAAAAGATAAAAGTGGAAAGAATATTCGTACAAATTCTTTGCCTTAATATAGATAAAAGTAAAAAGATAAAGTCTTAAAATACTCGAGAAGCAAATCTATAGTCACTGTGATGCTTTGAAATTCAACATGCTCGTAAGTAATCGGTTAAGTTCACACGAGGTTTATTATTGCGTGTTAACTCACAATAGATCCCCCGACGACGCGACGGGACATCGAATTTTTGACTTTCACCGCACAACAACAGCTTGTCGAGGGCAAGAAGGAGCTCGTTATCGCCATTTTGGATTCACTCGCGCGACTATAGTGAGAGAGAGAGAACGCCCGCAGGATGGACGGGCCGGAGGGGATGATTTGTGGTTTTTTTCCCTACAGCACACATCCCTTCACTCCACCCTCAGACAATTTGTATTTCCGATTTCTAAGGCGAATCGCTTCAGGGCTGCCAGGTGCTGGAAACCAGCCTCGTTGGCTGACTCGCGCGGCCTGTCTTGTCTCATTGTGCTGGTGCAACTTTTGAGTTGGAGCGCGGAGTTTCGATTCCTCGCGTGTTCTCGCACGACTATAAGAGAAAAGTCAGAAGGGCTGAGAAAGAGAGGAGTGGATGTGGATTGTGGTTTCTTTCGGCCATCGATAGAAGATAACGGATCGTAAAGACTTAAACTGAATGTCATAGTATATATAAAAAGTACAATAAACATAAAGGTCATAAAGATAAATGAGCAGTAATTGACAACGGATTATGCTAATCGACAATTTTATAGAGCTACTAAAACGTAAATACAAACATAATGCTAATGATACTTTGACAATTTGATAGATTTTTTTCCGAAATAGTAAGAACTTTAAATAATGAAAATTAAATAGTAAAATGGAAATTAAGTGTAACGATAGATAATTTGATTTGATAATTCTTTCATAGGAAGTGTTATTTGATATATTACCTGTGCGCAGTATATATTCATATAAAATATCGAAATCATGAGCGTTCTAATGAATGTGGCAACAAACAATACGCGCAAGAGAAATTCAAAACCGGAAAAACGCTGCACGAGACTTCGGGGGGGAGGGGGGGGATTTCAAAGCTGTGCAAACGCACGTGGATCACTCTGACGCTTACGCCATTGTGACGGCCGCGGGATGTCTGCTTGGACAAATCTTGCGCATTGTCGGTCTCGGCTGGCGCTCTTTGTGCAATCGCCGGTGACGTGTAAGACGACCACGGTAAAGGACAACGGTAAACGACAATGCGGCATTACAAACGATCGAGTAGGCGGTAGCCATGTTTTTCGGTGCGCCGTTTAGCGGCTGTCCTTTTATCGCCCAAGGGCGCGCCGGGTTGCCCTCTCGATCCCTTTGCGACACCGAAGCTTTGCTCCAGCTCCCGCTGGGGACGACACGCGCCATTCAATCCGCCGTTCAATCTCGTCCTTCTGTTAGAAATATTTGGACAGTTCCGAACAAGGTTCGCAAGGACATCACGGTGGTCAATGCACAAAAGAGTTTAAAGACGGAAGTTATACGTATTATTGCTGTCGTTTTTATGATCATTCCATGAAATTTTTTGATTTTTTTTTATGCAATGACTTTTATAAAAAAAAAAAAAACATTTATTTAACGTCAATAATATAAAGAGCGATTTGCAAAATTTATATAAAAGAGTCTATGTTAAATGAAAATAAAAAAGTTAGTAAAATGCAAGGCTATGTTTAGATTCCCATCACAAAGATGACTTGACACCCGGAGATTTGACATCCGGATGGGAATCTGAACAAAGCCATATCCGGTCAAAACAGGTTTTAGTATTTAATATTTTTGTATGAATTTATAATTTCTAATTTAAGCTCAAACGCGCCGATTATTTTCGGTCGGTTCTGAATTAAAGAAATATATAATATAACAAATTAAATTGATAAACAATCCAATATTATTAATATTAATATAAACATCTTTAAAACACTGTAAAGAATTTATTGATTTATTGAAAATTTATTGAAAAATATCAACTGAAATTTGATTTTCTTCGTTGTGTTGAACATTTTTTACTCGATTTTTACTTAATATTGTTAACATTTTGATATTATTTTCCAACATGCAAACTTTCCAAAGATACATAGGAGATTCCATATCTACTAAGATATTTTTTATTTACTAATTCTTTTTTATAATATTAAAAGTCAGAGTATCACAAAAAAGAATGACCTCTCGACATATTTTTTAGTAAGAAAAAATTAATTCTGAGTTTGATCAAATATCTTGGAATGTATATTATGTATAAATATCTTTATTAAGTGTGGTTGTTGGGCGATTGAACTTCTGGATTATGCCACATAATTTCCCTTGTGCTCTCAGTCTGGAATCAATTTTTCATCTCGGGTCGTCTCTTGGCTGCCACGTTATTGCGACTGAATCTGGTATCAAGTGCGAGAGATCGTTGTTTTTTTCCCTGGCGCGGCGATAGCAAAACGTAGAACATAAACTCGCTTTCCATCGAAATGGAACATAGGTATCAGCGATGATCCGCGTGCGAGGCGCCAGCTGGCTCATATTGAAACCAACCCTCTCATCGAACACCACCACTGTGTCGCTGCCCGCTCTCCCCGGCCCTCCCTCAACATCCGAGGAACCTAAATCATTTTCAGCCCCTCTACCATGTTTCCTACATGTGCTAACTACCCTCGGGAATACTTCGAGGGCCACACCCTGGCCAGTTAAGCTCCACCTCCTTCCAAAATCGTTTTCTTGCTCGCTAAGATCTTCCTCCGCGATTACATCCGTCTAATCGATAACTGTTTATTCTAATAGCATGGTATATCTATAGGTCTGTCGACACTCCTCCATGAGTTTTTCAAATAAGCCATTGTTATTAATTTCTCTATTGCAAATTGAATTGCGATGTTTAAACAGAAAATCTCAATGAAAACATTATATAGGTACTTTTAATTATTTGTTACATCTAACTCTTTTCTTAGAAAATTTTTTTGAAAGTTTTAATTATATATATAATTATAGTATAATAATAAATTATATGTAATTATATGTAATATAAATTATATGAAAAAGTATGCAGTGGTACGTAAATCAATAAGTAAGAATCAATAAGTAATCTTAATTTTTATTGCCTTTATTAAAAGCAAAAGATTACTTATCTATTGTATAAACATAATTGAGGTAAATTTATTTTTTGTTTTGTTTGTATGATCGAGCAACAGTTAGATAAAATCTTATGTATTATCGCATACTGTAAGAATGTCAGAACAAATTTCATGTCTCGGCAAACAACAAGTAATAAACACAATAGAACAAATGATCGATAATCCGACTATTCATGATTGACGTAAAAATGAGTGACTGAAACAAGAAGTGTAGATTCAGGTGGTATATGCTCAAAAAATTCTTCGCTAAATGACAGCTAAGAAGATTAATAGCAATTTTCGATTTTTTTGAGTAGTTTGCATCACGCGACATAAAATTTTGTTTTATGAATCGTAACTCCTTATTAATTGGCAAAGAGAATAATTGGCACATTGTTGAGAGAGTGACAAATTGAAAAAGTGACAAATTGAAAAAGATCAGTGATATACAAGTGCGAACTTTATCGCACGTGCGTCTCGAATATAGACAAGTATGATGATTGAATCAATTTCAGAGTATGCTTGGCTTCGACCAGTACGTGTCTCTTAATTGATTTCAAAATATTAATTAATGACATGATATCATCAATCTTTCCAAAATAGTTTTGATTTAGCATATATTAATAATTCTTGCTTTAAGTTACAATTATACTCTCTCTTGTTACCAATACGTTGAATATTAGGTAATATTTTGCCGTTAAATAAGCAGTAATTTTAACACGGTCTCTTAATATCTTTAATTATAATTGCTAATTATTTTGATCAGGCAAACGAAAAGAGGGATGACGCGAGTCTAAAGGAAAGTAAAGATTCAAAAAGATCCAGTCATTTAAGCGTAGAAAATGAATCGTTGGATACGACGAAGCCGAAGTCGAGGTCAAGGGGAAGTCGTGGAGGCAATTACGTAGGATCGAATTGCCTGAAGGTCCTGAGACCAGAACTAGTTAGGCGAGGTCTTTCGAGTTTCGATGTAGAAGAAGCCGCGCAGTGAAGAGCACGTCATTCGTAGGTGCGTCTCACCTACGAATTGTGCCGTCGAGGAGGCATATAACTCAACATATAAATGCACCTTGAAAATATAATATGTCAAATGCCGACGATTTAATGCCGCTAATTTTCCTATCGAATGCTTTCTCGAATTAAGTCAGCGATACACACAATCGTTGGCAATAAGATTGATGACGTTGAGATTTCAAGCGAGTCATTTCGCTGCGATGAATGCATTAAACGAGATGTAAGATCTACAAATGGATATCAATCTATTACGATCTCGCAGATATAATTTCGTGCCAAAGACGCATTCTGTTTTACACGTTCTCACATGTTACAGAAAAATTATAATCTATCAAAATGGCGGCAAATCTGTACAAAAAATAATGCTTGCGTTTTATTTGTTCTATTTAATAAATTATTTCGTGTCATTATTAATAAAACTAATAATAAATAATTATCATCTCTATAATCGATTGAATGTGGCGCGTCCTATTGGCAATGATCGGCAAACAAACGTGAGCGAAACATCGAGATTCAGCGTGCTTCCTGATGGATCGCCATGAGCGTTCATCGTAATCGATAATATCCTGCTGGCATCGCAAGCGGCGTCGAAATGGCTGCTGGCCTCTCGTTATTCATTCTTCCCTTATGACCGACAGCTCGCGCGCATCGTCATCGTATCGTCATTTGCGCGTTCTCACTACGTTCCCATTCTTTTTCCTCTCTCCATTGGGTCGGCGCCGCTCACGTTCTCGCTCATTCTCTCGACGCCATCGCCGCTCCACCCACGATCCATCATCAATTTCTCATTTTCCCGGGAAAATGAATGGCGTGGACTTCCGGTTATAGGATCTAGCGCAGCGCATTTGGTTGTTTTTTATTTGTTGCGCATTCAGTGGTCGTAGTTCCTGGTCGTTTTTCCACATGGCGGAGCCGGGACGGAAGGAAATTATAAGACTTTCTTCTTCATTCTCTGATAGCGAGATAATGAAGGTGCTGCTTCGTGTATTTCATATCGACTCATTTTACAAGACACCTTTTATTTCGTAGATACAAAACATTTCAAAGAGTAATATTAATTGTTTTTAGTTGTTTTGTGTTTCATGGAATCGTTCAGAAATTATCTAATATATCGCGGTTATCGAGTGCTTTGCAGGATAATGAGAGGGTTAATCTATATCATTACCGCAAGGTCCAGACATTGCATTACTATCGAAGGGAAGGGGGCAGAGGTACGGCAAAGAATCTGCGGTACGATTAATTCATGTCGGTCGATTGGATCGAGGTCGCTTGTATGTAGCAACATCGAGTAACGCAAGCACTCGAGTATCTGAGTACCGACGATCGCGATGAAGAAGCAGAAGGAGCATGGGTGACGATGGTGAAGGCGGGGGAGGTGAACGGGGGAGGGTAGGGGGGGGTGGGTGGGAAGGGATGGTCGAACAGGGCGAAAAATAGAAATTAAGGGCCGGTGAGTTATCGCGGTTGCGTGAGAAGCGGTTGGAGATAAATCAAACCGCAGCTCCAACCGCAACGCCACCCCGAGTTCAGATCACGAACGCAAAAACTCCATGGCAAATCCTCCGGGATTAATAGTGCCTCGCGTCCTGAAACCCACGACCCTGATTGGTCCAATTCTCTCGTACGCCGCGAGCGGACCGAGCAGCTTTTTCACTCCCACCATTTCACCATTTTCGTACCCCTCACTGTATCTTTTTTTTTTATGTGGATGTATACGTGGGGTGGAGGCAGGGGAAGAGGCAATTCATTTTTTTCTCATGCACTCTCCCTGTCCAATTTTAAACTGACAGATACTCAAACATTGTACAGCCGATATTTCTATTGTACCTTTATTGAGAGAATAAAGTGCAAGTTTATTACTGAAGGGATGATTTTTAAAGCAGGATACATTATTAGCAAGAAACATCATTAGCAAAGAATAACATAATTTAATGTGCTATAAATTGAATTTTTTAACAAGTCAAATTACATGTATTTTTGCTCATATCTTTTTTCTTTATGTACTTTAAAAATTTTTAATATATTCAATAATATAGTATATTAATCTAGACCGCTATGAATAAATAAGATCTGAAATAAAATAAATAAGGAAAGACCAATACAGTTGAGGTTAGATCTTTTAACATATTAAAAAGAAAATTTCTATAATTTTTTTTATACATTTGTCTTTGATTTCAAGTATTCTAAGTTACTGGGAATGTTTCGATCAATTTTAATTCTTGTACCGCTGTAATCCTTCTTAGAAATAATCTTGCGAAAAGGCTCCGCTTGATCTCTCGGACAAGTTCCGACGATTATCCGTCGATTTCTTATCGGCCGATTTACAAGTCATTTTCAACGATTTGCTTTGAAGAAATGGCTAATACAAATAACATAGTCTCGAAGAGTTATGATCTTCGCAAGCTATTAACGGCCGGCTGCATTCCACCGGCTTAAATTTCTTTCGAACCACAGGCCATAGAGAATACAGGTAAGATGGTTAACGATTTGGTCGCGTTTACATATATAACCCAAGTTAAGTAGGAACTAAACCTTGATGAGGGCTCTCACGAGGGGGCCGTGGGCTCTGTGGTAGATAAAAATTCACGTTCTCTTTCTTGAAGCCACCTATGGAATAGCTACATAGCCGTGGAATATATTAATACCGCAAGCGTGAAGATTTATATCGGATATTGAAATAAGTATCATTTTCGGATATGCCTTCATGAATATCTCACGCAACAGCCCGTATTTTTTGTTTAATTGCGCACAAACGATGCGATATTCCAATAAATCAAGCTTTATAATTTTTGTCTGTCACCGTTGTGAAACATGAAGGAACATGTGCGTTGAAAATTGAGTTTAATAGCTCAAGAATAATTTATCTCTGATGTATCTATGTGTATATAAAAAGCTATAAAGAAAAGAATTTTCCATAACTCGATAATCAATTTCGATTTTATCTCTATCTTCTTTCTATTTTTCATTAACATTCATTAACAAAAAAAATTTCTCGTAACAAAGAACTATTATTTATACTCTTCATTAGATAGGAAGCGTTAAGAGAATATTTCGCACAATTCTTGTATTTTATAATATACATGCTAATTATTGTTTTTCCACATTTACAGAAAATTACTCTTTGCCAGGTTAAAAGATCGTTACACAATAATTGAAGGCTCGAGAAATGGGTTAAACGAATCGTTCTAATTGAAACGGCGATAGTCTAACTGATCGTTAGATATGCCATGTTAAATATCCCGATACTATATAGGTTCGTATACAAGTGGCTCGCGATATGTATTTATAATTAAAGGTGTGAAAGCGTGATCACGCGCTACGCAACGAACACCGCGAAGCAAACGGACCTTATTCCGCCCTGGGCTGCGAGATCGTCATCTAAATTATAACGACTTATTGCTCGTAAGTTATGCGGCAAGCGTCAGCCACCGATCTTATCTGGTTGCAATAAAATACGCGTGACGCACCTGTCATCGTATCATTACGTAACGATCGCGCGAACTCGCGACACGTTTTACTCTATCATTTTCATTAATTGGGCAAGGTCAGCGATAATTAATTAAATTAAATAAACTGATGGACGTATAATTTAAAGCCATCGCCATAAGAGATATATAGAACAATGAATTAGTTTGCTTTAACGAGCTTCTTACTTGTTTATCCATAAATTGTCTTTTTACAATGGCAAAAAGTTAACAACATGTGCAAATATTTTTTAATGTGGTTTTTTTTATTTTTTTTAATGGTGAAACCATTATTTTTTAATAATGGTGAAAAAAAATTTTTTGAGCTTATCGATACAAAATTACATATATGTATATTTTACACGTAATCGTGCAATATATCTGAATATATTATGTAAATGTTTTTGCTAATGTAAAGCCAAGTTATCAATCAACATAAATATATATATAGGTAGGTTATAAAAAATTAGAGTGAGATTTGCGTGTTTTGCGTGTGTAAGAATAAGTAAGTATAGTTAATTATTAGCATTTATTATTATTTATTTTATTAAATAAATTATAGATAAGATATGCTGTTTTCCTGAAATGTTTTCTATTTTTTTTTTATTTATGCTTATGATCTTTACCTAGATTAAATATTATATAATTTGGTTAAATTATAATTGCACGATTA
>Ga0157363_1005532_pt1 | contig 11789 bp, 7 predicted proteins | sample AttsexASBM1_FD_111477 | JGI IMG/M metagenome (GOLD analysis project Ga0157363, IMG submission 111477) | Fungus gardens microbial communities from leaf cutter ant in Ribeirão Preto, State of São Paulo, Brazil - Atta sexdens ASBM1 | ecosystem: Host-associated > Fungi > Mycelium > Unclassified ...
CGCATTACATGATTTTTATCCTCGCCACAACCTGTCCTGTCGAGTCGACTATTCGACATTTGGTGGCCAAATTCGAGTCAACCGATTCGATAAATAATCAGCCAACACCAGTACGTCGCCGAAACACAAGGTCTGCTGAAAATATCGCTGCTGTGCGTCACAGTGTACGGGAAAACCCGAGACGGTCATTTCTCGTCGTTCACAAGAACTTGATCTTTCTGCGACTTCAACTTGGCAAATTTTGCGTCCGGACTTGGTCTGCACTCCTATAAAATTCAACTGACTGAGGAACTTAAGGTAAACGACCATAGACAACGTGTGTTCGCTGATTGAGTTCTGGAGTAGTTGGAAGTTAACTCAAATTTCTCCAAACAAATCATCTTTAGCGATGAGGCCCATTTTTGGATGAATGGATATGTGAACAAGCAAAATTGTCGAATTTGGGACGATACCAATCCACGCAAGATACACCAGCTCCAAATGCATCCCGAGAAAGTCACTGTTTGGTGCGAATTTTGGTCTGGCAGAATCATCGATCCATACTTCTTCCAAAACGAAGCGGGCGTTGCTATAACCGTCAACGGTGAGCGCTACAAATCAATGATAAGCAACTTCTTGTAGCCTAAAATGGATGATATGGATATCGATAACATGTAGTTTCAACAGGATGGCGCTACGTGCCACACACCGCATGCCACGATGGACATTCTGCACGAGTGATTTGAGGGCATAATTATCTCGCGCGACGTGAACTGGCCACCGAGATCGTGCGATTTAATGCCTTTAGATTTTTTCCTTTAGGACTACTTTAATTGCAGGTCTATACGAATAAACCGCAAACAATTGATGCTCTCAAAGTCAACATAACAAACACCATCCAGCAAATTCAGCCAGATTTATGCGAGAAAGTCATCGAAAATTGGACCGCCCGAATACGTATCACCAAGCGAAGTCGCGGCGAACATTTGAGCGACGTTATATTCCCTACTTAATGCCATAAAATATTTTTTCAAATAAAAAAAAATTGAGTGGATATCTCACACACAATTTGTTTTATTTATATTTAAAAATCGAGCGTCCTTATTAAAGACCTTTTATATGTCGTATAATTCTTGAATTTGTCTATGAACGCTCACGAAGGTGGTCCCGTTATCCGAATACATGTGCGCGGGTCTATCCCTACGCGAAATAAATCGCTTAAAAGCGGCAATAAAGGCTTCCGACGTAAGGTCACTCAATAATTCTAGGTGGACCGCCTTCGTGGCGAAGCACACAAAAAGCCAAACGTACGTTATGTGACTCCACGCGTTTCGACGCTTTCCCTCGTATAATAAGAGTGGCCCGGCATAGTCTACACCGCAGCGAGAGAAAGGTCTAGAGACGTTAACTCGGCTGGCCGATAATGAGCCCATTAAGGCCTCTGATTGATTAGATTTAGTCCTAAAACAGGTAAAACATTTTTGTATTATTCCATGTATGGTGGATCGCAATGATAGCGGCCAAAAGCGCTGGGGCACGAAAGCCATCGTGGCTTGCAAACCCGCGCGTAAATTTCGCTCTATAATATGCTGAGTTAATATGTGTCAGGAGAATTGGCACGCATTGAATGCGAGATTTGAATTTTTCAATCTTCCGCCAACTCGCATTAGTCCGCCTTCATCTAAGAAAGGAGATAGCGCTAAGATATTACTAAAGGCGTTTACAATTTCGTTCTTGACTGGCGCTTGATATTCGCTCGCTGTTGCACTGTTCTGCAAATACAATCTAAGGCGGTAGATACTTCAGCGGCGGACACGAAAGTAGATATTCTGTGCTCCCGGTGAGCCTTGGATAATCTTAGACAATATGCTATGATGCGGCATATTTTGTTTAAATTGGAAAACTTGTTTAGTAAGTCGTCAATGATGCAGGGATGGAAAGTCGAAATGACTACGCGGATTTTCCTTTGTTCAGGATCATTGTCTAAACGCGGAAAGACACTGGGTGGCCAGTGTTCTTCATCCCATTTTAGAAATTCGGGGCCATTCCACTACCTCTCAGTTTCAATTAAGTCATAAGGATTTATCCGCGACAATGTTGTCGGGGGATATATCGCCAGCGTTCGACTTTTGTTAGGCGCTGAATTTCACCTACTCTATTTGCCACAAAGATTGACCATTACCACGAGGGGGAGATTATCCAGTTTAAAGCAATCGTTGAGTCCGACATAGTCGGGCATTGCGAGAATTCCAAAGACTCTCTACCTTGTTGATTAAGCACGCCAATAATAAAGCGGCCGATAGCTCTAATCGCGGTAACGAAACGGTTTTGAGCGGCGCGACGCGAAATTTTGAGCACAGCAACTTGAAGTGAGACTGAGTTGATGCGAAGGTATATGCAGGCATCGAACGCGCGTTGGCTAGCATCGCAAAATCCGTGCACTTCCACGATTGGCTGATGAACATTGAATTTAACGCATCGAGGAATTTTTAGCGATAATCATTTTTAGCGATTGATTCAAATTACTCATCTGTGTTCTGAAAGCGATCCAACGAGTGTGGATGTCCTGGAGGAACAGACTCGTCCCATTGGATAACTAATTGCCACAAATCTTGCAAGATGAGCTTTGCGATCACAATGATCGGATCCAGAGGATCGAACAATCTAGCGACTTCGGAAAGTATGACTCGTTTTGATACAACGTGAGGTTCTGTATCAAGATTGCAGAGAAATTGAAATGTATCCTGACACTGATTCCATTGCATGCCCAGAATACATGAGTCCGCAGCATTATCTCTGATAATGACCGGCAAACGATCACGATTGTTTGTTTCTAATAATTCAGAGCAATTCGAGGCCCATTTGCTTAACTCGAATGCACTTAATTTTAATAGTTGAATAGTTTCATCACGAATAAGTTTCAATTCGTCAATTGTATCTGCTCCGGTGAATATGTCATCAACATAAAAATCTCGAAGGACGCATGCTGAACCGCGAGTGAATTGATGAGCGTACTGCTCGGCTAAATGCTTAAGGCTTCTGGTGGCCAAGAATGACGCGGAAGCTGTACCGTAAGTGACAGTAGTGAGTTCGTACGTATCGACATTAGCAGAAGGATCGTTGCACCAGAGAATTCTCTGCAGGCGCGTCTGAGATGGATGCATTAAAATTTGCCGATACATTTTTATGATGTCAACGGTGATGACATAAGTGAAAAAATGGAAGCGCATCAAAGTTGAGATCAAATCTTGTTGAACGGTAGATCCCACTAGAAGCGCGTCGTTTAACGATATGCCGGAACTGCTGCGGTAAGATGCATCAAATACAATACGGATTTTCAATGTTTGCTTCACCGTTTTGAAGACGCAATGGTGAGGAAGATAAAACGACATTGGTTCTTCCGCAATGGGTAGCTCTAGGCATCGCATATGTCTCAGCGATAAATATTCGTCGAGAAACGCCGCGTATTGAATTTTAAGCGTAGGATCTCGCTTGAAATGCCTCTCGATGCTCCTCAATCGCTTGAGAGCTGTCTCACGCGAATCGCCAATGTTATTTAACATTTGCTATCTGACCGGAAGCTTAATTGTATATCTATCCTGAGAATTTTGAGACACGTTGTCTAAAAAGTGACGCTCGCACATATTTTCCTCCATTGTGTAATTGTCCGATTGCGCAGAGATGTCGTCCATTTGCAGGCACGACTGACATGTTAATTCCGCATTGGTTACGGAAACGCGTCAAACGAGTGAATCTTTGAAGCGGTCGATATGGTGCTGCCTAAACGACCCGCCAAAATCCAGCCCAATCGTGTTTCCTGGAGAGTTAGGTATTTGTCTGAAGACTTGATTTGACCATATCAGATTCCAAAACAACTCCACTTCGATTAAAAGCTCAATATCCGACGATATGTGAAATCGTGGATCAGCTAAACGAATGTTACGCGGAAAATTAAATTTGTCCCACCTCGAAGAAACCGCCGAAATTTTATCAGTAACCTGATCAGTAACAATGCATTCGATAGCCGCGGTGTACGAGTTGAGTCGCGATTGTAATTTGATTCTAACCACGTGATTGGACGAGATTACCATGGCATTAACGCCGGAAATCGAGACATTTAATGTCATTTTTTATGTTTATTATGTAAAGATATTTTAATATGTTATAATGTCATTATAATTTTATACTGTTGCATTGATACAGATGAAGATTCTGAATATTTCGATATTAATTTTTCGTGCAAAGTATCATGCAAAAACGTGAGTATTAATAGGTGAGTATTAATATTAATTTTATGAATAATAATAACGATGTAACATCTTCCTTTAATATAAGCGAAATGTTTAAGATTTTCAGTGGATCACCTGTATATTATATGTGCAATAAAATATATACTTAAATGAAATTATTGCATTAGCAAATAACTCTCTTATATAGTTATGTAGTTATACATACAAGGTGTTTGGAAATTAATGATAAGTCTTTCGCACAGAGAATGGACTAAACTGAAAAGAAAAGTCTGCAAGAGACGAATTGTTTATTTTCTTTTCATTTTTTATCAATTTTTTATTATTGTATTTTCTCATTTTTATCAACTTGAGAAAATACGGTACTAAAATATGGTATTAAAAAATTCTGAAAAAATTTTTGGAGTCTATAAGAATATTTTCTTCTATAAGAAGAAAATAAATAATTTTCATCTCTTGCAGTTTTTCTGTAAAGTTAACAGTATTTGAATGAAAAATTATTGAAGACCTATTTTCGGCAATTTTTAGCAATATCTTGTTAACTATTGTGAAAATTGCAAAATGGTAGAAAACTTTTCTTCTCAGTTTAGTCCATTCTGCCCCGATATGAAAGACTTTTCACTAATTTCCAAACATCCTGTATAATACATTAGTAACACAATATATTAAACTTGTATTTTTTGTAGTTACATTTTCTATAAAGAAAACAATTTAATTTTGAAAAATAATATTTTAATTGTTTAAAAAGATATTAATTTATCAGATCTTGTTTACTAATGATTATTTTATACATATGTGTACTGAAGTACTATAATTTATTTAAAAAATGAATAATCTTAAATGAATACATAAATTTTACCAATGTATTTACTATATGTGACTACATAATAACTATGTATAAGAGATTTCTTTGCTAATGATATTGCACATTTGTAATGTACAGGGTTCCACTTAAATTGAAAATTTTAATAATTCATTTACTTTTAAAGATAAATTTAAGAAAAACTTAAAGGAAGAAATTTCATCGTTTAATGGGACAATTATTCAAGATTACTGTCATTTTTTAAATGCAATTATATAACTTTTCTTTAATATAATATTAATAATATTAATTTAATATAATTCGATTATTTTGTATATAAAAGTATTAAAATATATTTATCGAATTAAAAAGTCAGTTTACAGGATTTACTTTATTCTAGTATATACATAGAAGGTCTCATAATTCGTAATTAATATTTTAGATGAAAGAGGATAAAATTGAACAAAAATTCCTTTCCCAATTTTGACTCAAATCATTATTTATCGAGTTATTAACGATTAAATTTGATCAATCAGGTAGCGCGCAGCCAGAGTATGTATGAGTATATTCTAATTTTTCACAGTCAGTAAATAGGTAGATAAATAAATAAATAAAATAAAATAATATAAATAAAATACTTACTCCAAATAAAATAAAATGAATACATAAAATAAATAAATAAAAATTAAAATCAATAAATAAAATTAAATAAAATATCTATTTAAAATAAAATAAAATAAAATAATGCAGCGATAGATTAGCATTTCAGTTTATGCGTTACAAGTTCCACTGTGTTCGGTGATATATATTCAATATAGATATGATCTCGATGAACCTAACATTTAATTTAATAATTTACGTAATTATTGTCAATAATCATTTTTTATCTTCTTGCTACTTAAAAAAATTTCTTGTTTTAAGCTTATCTACAACATACTCTTTCCTATTTCTTGTTTTTTACCTGTTGCTTTATTCCTCTTTACAACCGTTTTATTGACAATTGTATTTCTTGCTTCGTGTTTCTTATTTCTTCCGAAGTTCGTTAATTTATCTTGTGCGACATAAAACAAAAAACTAGATAAGAAGCAAAAAGACAAGATGTAAAAAATAGCAAAGAGCAATAAACAGAAAACAAAAAGCACATCGTAGAATAGACTTTAGAAAGAGGGTATATGAGAAAAGTTGAAGGAAAATATTTTACTTATTTAATTTTTATTAAATAATGATTGACAATAAAATTAATTACATAGATATTTATTTATTATTAAATTCCTCGAGATCATATCTTGAATACATCAAATAATTAAGGAAAGAGGTTAATAAATTTTAAACTGCGCGCTGAATACAGTTGGACTTGCGACGCAATCATAAATTGAAATAATAATCTGTTGATGACTATGTTAATGCCTGACTTTATTTTATTTTAAATAGATTTTATTTTATTTTAGTATATATTTTATTTGCTTATTTAGAATAAAATTTCAATCGGAAGAATATTTACATAGTAAGCGTGAGGAGTCCCATAGCATATTCTGGTAGCGCGCTATCTGATCAATTTTCATCAATTATTAATGGATGTAACAATGATTGTTCACTGAACGTTCATTAAGTTCTGATTGATATATTTCGTTAGATTTAAAAATACAGACAAACAGAATCAAGAGCTCACTGAGCGCTCACTGAGCGCTCACTGAGTGGTCATCGTATTGAATGCACCCAATAATTCTGTAAATAATGGTCTGAGTAAAAATTGGGAAAGGAACTTTTAGTTCCTTTAAATAATTTCATCCTCTTTCACTTCCTGAAATATTAATTAAGTATATATAACCGGTAAATTTTTTATATTTATTGATTTCGGATAAGCATAAATTTTCTATTGATTCGGATAAACACAAATTTTCTAATTATACACAATTTATTAAGAAAATGACAATTGTGAAATGTCAAATGAGACAAGTTATAGTTCTTTTAAAAGGAAGGAATAATTAAAAGTGTAAAAGGATTAGAATGATAGATCTTATTTTTTGAAAAAAATTGTAAAGTTTAGCATTCAAGTAGCTTTGTAAGTACTAAAATTGATTGCTAAGAAAGAGATATAAAAAAAATTTAATTAGGCAAAGTGACGTAATTGTGTAATAATTAAAAATATGATTATTAAAAATAATTTTTCTTTATAATAAAATTCAATAAAAGAATATAATGCTTGAGCTTAATAATTTTTTTGAAGCACTTCTTCAGAATGCGCAATTTTTTGAACTTATTTTATCTTTCTCTATTACCAATTACCATGAACAATAATAATAATGAATATGTACATGTTTTTGATAAAAAAAATATATATCTCATATCTTTTGTATAAATACTTTTTGAATGCTTCTTCATTTCTGCATCTAATTCAATTTCTAGCTCTGAGCAAATAAAGTCTTTATCAATTTGTTAGTGTTGCATTTAATTTTTCTTTATTTAAAAATGGATTTTTCTCATTATTAGATATATTTTTGAAAATCATAAATAAATACTATAATATAATTAATAAATACGTATGCTCCCGCCTGCTGCTATTATAGCAGAAGTGGGTAAGAATAAGTATGCCCACTAAATTTTTTATGCATGAATATGTATAAATATGTATAAACATACATAATTTTATATGAAATATGTCCATACAATGTCCTTCTTTTTTTTGTAAAATTATTTTTTAGTGTAATAGAAATTACAATAGTAATGTGAAAAATAATTAAAAGGATAATTTTCACATTGTTCATTTTAGAATAAAAAAATCAAGTTTGAAAAAATGTAAAAAAAATTATTTATGTATAATAAAATTATGCATAATTATGTATGATTTTTTCAATCTAAAACGAACAATTGTCCCTTTAATTATTTTTTATGTTACCACATTACTATTATTATTTCTATTACACTAAAAAGTAATTTTACAAAAGAAAGAGGGATGTTTGAATATGTATGTACATATATCATAATGACTATAAGTGTTTATAAATATTTATGTATGTTTACATATTTATACATATTAATGTATGAAAAATTTTACCAGGTATTGAAGCATGCAACGCGAACAAACTTCTTATAAATAGATCAATATATATTATTTATTTTCTGTATAAAAAATAATTACTAATGTGTTCTTTATATTTATTGTTTTTTTTTCATTAATCCTTTATAATATCTCTTTTTATCGCTCTTTTTATTCCTTTTGTCTAGACTTTCCATATTATTTTCAGTAGAAATTACAGATATTTACTTAGTTATTCTCTCTCTCTCTCTCTCTCTCCATCTCTCTTTCTCTCTCTCTCTCTCTCTCTTCTTTCCCTCCCTCCCTCCCTCCCCTTCCCGTCCTCCCTCCCTCCCTCTTTTTCTCTCTTTCTCTCTCAATATAAGTCTTCTGTTTTCCGATATAAGATTGCTATGTGCTGATAGAGATTGCTATGTGCTGTGCGTCTGTAAAGATCGGATGCTGTGTGCCTGCGAAGATCGGGTGCTAAAATGAATATTTTAATGTCATTCCTATTAAATTGATTAAATTTTTTTGTTAAGAACGGAATAAAAAGCATCATAAACCATGACAAAACGGTTGATGTATCAACGTATTAGCTCGATCAACCGGCACTGTACTTCTGACTCCGATATTCTTTAGTCTCTTATTAATTATCTCAAAGATAAGTTTAAGTGGATAATCATTATTCAATAAAATGTTTATTAAAAGTGTTAAATTTTTCATGTACAATTCAGAATCCGATAGTAAGATAGCTCAAGCCACCAAACTGATAATTATATCCTCTTTCTGAGATAATGGATGATTAGAGAAGAAATTTAAAAATCTCCTCGAGAAACTAGATTTATGATACCAGTCAAAAGTTAAAAGATTATCTTTAATCGTTATTTTAATATCAAGAAAATTTAATGAATCAACCTCCAGAATGAGTTTTAGTCGCGGATGGAACCCGAATTAAAACATTCCAGAAAAGCGTCAACTACAAATGATACCGCAGTGCATAGGTCATCGACATATCGATAGTAAAAAAAAAATATGATCCTTAAACATACTTAATGCCTCTCTTCTAATCTTTGTATTATTAAATTAGCGATAATAGGTGACATAGAGAACCCATGGGTTTGTCAAAATTCTGTTTGTAAATAATATTATTAAATAAAAAATAAGTGGAATCTAAATTATCCATAAGTATACAGGGTGTCTGGAAATAATCGCCAAATATTTCATGAGCAGATAGAACTAAACTGAGTCGAAAAGTCCTCTACCATTTTGTAAATTTCCCCAATAGTTAATGAGATATTAATCCTTAAAGATAGCCAAATACGCGCGCGCGCTCGGCCTACTATTGCGAAGTGTATATGTTTACCGATCGCTTGGCGCACGGGCTTTGGGAGTTGGGGATTGACTGGCAAGTATCCCGCACCGCGCACACCGCCGCAAGCCTTCAGAGCTCGGACGGGGCGCTTGCCAGACTATACCCACTCCCCACGGCCCGCGCACCAAGCGATCGGTAGGCGTATACACTTCGCAGTAGTATTCGTCTTAGTTCGCTCTATCTGCCCGTGAAATATTTGGCGATGATTTCCAGACATCCTAATAAACCTAATAATCCTAACATGGTACATTAAGGAAGAGTTTAAAAATTACTTATTATTCATTAATAACTTCTTAATTAATAACGAGCGATAGAAAAGATCAATGATCTTGACCTCCTTGAGGGTCAAAGTCAAGATCAAGATCATTCAAAAGTCATTTGAAGCAGTAAATTTGAAGGCTGTAAAGATGAACATTTAGCAAGATCACTTTTTCTCTATATCTCGAAATGTAGCTCTTTTAGAATAAAAAAAACTTGGTACAAAATATTCCTTCATTTGAGTGTTTATTTTGCCCCTTGTAGCGATGGATTATGTGCGGGGCCTGAAATCTTCTCTTTCTGTTATATCATTATAACAGGGGAGGCTCATTATAATAATTTTTAATTACACGTAATAATTTTTAAAAAATCTATATTTATTTTTGGAAAATTTACATTCATATTATTATATTTTTCCAATTTACAAAGAGCAATCTCTAAAATAATCTATTAAAAAAAAGAAAAACATATACGCCAAGTGCTTAAAGAGATATGGAATATTACATTATTCTTTAACCAAAAACAAATACGAAATAAATGCCAGTATTTTGTTATGCCAGACACATAAGATGGACTGAAAGTGATCAACTGGGTTATAATGAAAAAAAAACAGGATGCGTCCAGGTCGCATTAATTGCACTCAGAATGTATCTCGACGCAATATTTCGACGCATTACGAGAATATAAAAATAATATACATATATATATATATATATATATATATATATATACATATTAATATATACATATATTGTGATGTGACAATTTTTGTCCGTCTGTTGCAAACCATCAGCGGAATCGCGTGCTCTTTCAGCTCAAAAAACGAGTGTGCACGTGAGTGCACACTCGTTTTTTGCGATCGTGCGCTACTTCCGTAACTGTCTATTTTGATTAATAATTTTTCTCTTTTTGTTAAAAGAGAAAAATTTCTTTCATTGATAATGATTGATCTCACAATTAAAGTTAGGATCGCCACGGATCGCCACGGATCGCCACGGATTGCCCTCGCTACTATATTATTCTGTAATTATGCCGTCTCACCCGCCAGCGGGGGGGGGGGAGAGCTACAGCTACAGCGGAAAAAAGAAAGAAGAGGCGACGCTATATTGGGAAGCCGTCCAACCAGGAGTTTGGACACGCAGGTCATATTGTCTCATATATTTATAGTGACTTATTCATTGACGAATCGCTGTTTATGAGAGAAGGGACATTTTAATACACATAATTTTCATTTTTATGCAGATGAAAGTCCACATGTACAACATAAAAAGCAGAGTTGGATAATAACTAATTAAAACGTTAAAAGTTAAAAAAAAAGTTAATAACTTTTAACTTAACTTAGTTAACTTTAAATGCCTAATTTTTAACTTAACTTAAGTTAAAATTTTAACTTAAGTTAAAATTTAAACGTTTACTTTTAAATGTTAATTTTTTAATGTTTTTTTTAAGTTAAAAAATGTTTTTATCTCTTTTAAATATCTTAGAAAAATAATAAGATATAATAAGACTAAGATTATATTCATAATCTATTCATATTTTAAGACTATCTTAAGTAATTTCTTAAGATGCTAATACAGCCCTCTGATTGGTTTATGCGGTTATGCCATAAGCCTTAGTTTGGATCTGCAATAGGTGTTTTAAGCCATAAGTCATAAGAAATTGATCATAAGAATTTTCATCGCGAAACATGTAAGATAGAATTCGATGTGCATGTATCGACATCAATTAAAATCACCCGAAAATTATTGAAAATGCGAAACAATTATTTATTTATCGTTCGAAAATGTATGGAAGTTAATGGCAATCATTTCGAACATCTTCTGAACTAAACAAATAAATATCTTCATTGAAAACACTTAAATACCAGGTGTGTTAGCTTAAATCTGCTGTTTGCTCATAGATGGCATTAGTGAGCGTACAAAGCTACCCTGGGCACACAACACATTTTTTTTTTATGTGTTTGACATCTGTCAACATTAACCAGTGCGTATCATCAGCAATTTCATACAACAACATACATTTTTTCTTTCGTAATCATGTCTAGTTTTTTGCTAAAAAAAAGCATATGCGGGAAGCTTTGCTTTTCTGTTTCAATTTGAAGAAATCGGCTGC
>Ga0157363_1005533_pt1 | contig 11789 bp, 11 predicted proteins | sample AttsexASBM1_FD_111477 | JGI IMG/M metagenome (GOLD analysis project Ga0157363, IMG submission 111477) | Fungus gardens microbial communities from leaf cutter ant in Ribeirão Preto, State of São Paulo, Brazil - Atta sexdens ASBM1 | ecosystem: Host-associated > Fungi > Mycelium > Unclassified ...
TATATATATATATATATGTACATATATATATGTATATATATATATATGTATATATATTATATTAATAGTATATATGTAACTTATAATTGTAATAAATATTGATCATACATTATTAATATATTTATTTCAATTGCAACAGAATGAATTCTTAACGTTCCATGAACCATATACTTAACCATATACTTAAAATATACTTAAAAGAATGGGCTCCTCCATCACTCATTCTTATGAGGAAGCAACCATATTCTTTATTTCTTCGATTTTAACCTTTAATATTTATTTTGATTGTAAAATTGTAGAATGAATTTTTAATATTGTATGAACACAATTTTTTTGGTTTACGAGGAGGAGAAAAATTTTCACATAGCCTCATTCGGGATGCTTCCGAAGAAGAATCTAACTGGATGGGGGGAGAAGACACCCAGGAATTGGTCTCCTAATTGTGGAGCATTCTGTCCTTTCTATAAGAAAGAACATTATCCCCTAAATCTATTGCTAAAAAACATTCCCTATTCAGCATCTCTGCAAGACCACATTGGATCTCGGAACCGGCGGAATTTCATCAGGGTGCACCCAAGTCGTGGAGTATACGCTCCCATCTCCATGGTCCGGTATACTACTTAAAATTAGAATCGTATTCTATATTATATTAAATACTATCCTAATATGTACATTATATATACATTTTTACACATGGTCATCAGACAAGCCCGAGCTAAAAGAGTCCTTTGCCTCTTCAGACCCTGACGCTCTCACTCAGCCTGCGCATGATGGCGTCGCAGAAATCCGCGAGAGCCGTCCAATACGCAGCGTAGCCGCTCTAACAATGGAGTCGTATGTGTTGTCAAAGACATCGAGCCCCAACCGCTCAAAAAGTACCGTCCTCTCCGCGGCCCAAGATGGGCAAAACAATAACGTGTGCATTGCCATATCCACAGTCGCACGACAATGCGCACAAATCGGCGACGCGTTACACTATATCTCAAAAAGGAATAGACCTCAAAAAATCTATGATTCATTAAAATCTGGGTTATGCGAATTGCATGAATAAAAATAAAGAATTGACCCTTTCATCGCCCATTCTCGTGAGAACGTAATCACATTTCTTTGTCTCTCCGAATTTAACACGATCTTTGATATAGAGGTTTATTCTTAATAATATTCTGAAATATCATGAAATTCTTCGATTATGGTAAGAAATTTTTGTTATTCATAGTAATATATCGATATTTAGGGCAAGCCAGAACTTTATTGCATTCGTTTTAATGCAACACTTACGGCAGTCTATATACAGTATCAGAGCAGCCGATCTTTATTTCTGCGCTTACAGCAACTTATACAACGCCAAAACAGACGATTAATTGTTTCAATATTCTGAAAATAAAATTTAATTATAAACCTCAATAGTTTATTAAGATATTATTATTAAGGTTATTCATAAACGTACCAGAAGAATTCCGTTCTATTCCAAGAAAGTGTCATAATATGTAAAAATTATTTCACTTACTTAATCTGTTCGAAGAACAACATGTATGCCCCTTGTGGGTATTCCTTTGGGCCATTTCTTCTTGATAACTTATAAATCATTAGAATAACATTATTCCGACTTTTTGTCTGCTCTCAACATACACGTGTAGTGACCACGATCATTTCTTCGTCCTTGTGAAATATAGCGGTTATTATGGTACCTTGTACAATTTTTTTTTAATCATGATAGTACTCGTTGGTATAGCGTTAATCCGATTGTCGATAATTTTTTTAAAAGCACCGTTTAGAAAAGTGTATAAGTTGAGCTGTATTATTAAGTCGATTAAATCGGATAAAGTCAATTACTGTTTTCTTTTTCAGAACGGTACCCTTACATTCGTTACAATTGCCATTTATCGTTTCCCATTTCGAAAATTCGAAATCAATCAATATTTGCAGAGTTTACACTTTTTTTCGTTTTAAATGTCGATTGTATAAGTAATATTAGCTAACAATTCTTTTCCAGCGTAATTACATTGTAATTACTATACATTTGGCATTTGAACAAGATGTTACGTGCTTCAATTCGAATTCTAATACATCATTGACTTCGGAATATGTCGATATTAAAGCCGTTAAAAATTTCGAAACATCTTGTTGTGTTCGTTCTTCGAAGCATTTTCTGACAGCTCTTCTAACAGCTAGAATATTGCAACACTTATGCATACGCATACGCGTAGATAGCATCAGTCAATGCGTTCGATACTTTATTTTTCAGTATTTGTTGCCTGATACATACACAACGCACATTGCAATATTACATTAGCGTAACACGAAACATAATCGTCATTGCAGAGTATATTTTCCATGTAACTATATTTTTTGATTCTTCCCAACCATAATTCTGTACATAATCCATGATTAGGTATGGCCCATCAAGTCCTGAATTTTCCTTTTTTTCGGACGAATGGATTTGTGACTGAACTTTGAACACAGATTTCAGTTGATTAAATTCCACAATAGCTCCGAGTTTGCTTTAACGGATGCCGGATTAAAATTTATCAAATGTAGATCTTCCAGTGTATTTACTCGTGAATACACAAATCTACTAGGGCTTGACTATCTCTAGGCTTGACCATCACTGAACACACTTGTTCCATCATTTTTACATGTAATTCCTTGACTTTTGTGTAGAGTTATGCCAACTGAGAGTGCCAATGAAAATTGTTTTCAATGTATCATCATTTTATGAAATACTTCGAATATTTACTTTCGTTATCGTGATTTCTTTGTTATCCGAAATAATTATTTTAATGGAATCGATACGATTTCCACAGAGCGATTACCTGCAAACTACATTGTATCGTTCCATTGATAAGTCCCAAAGTTCACATCAATGTTTCATCAAATCATCACTTTAGCGACAATTTTAATCGCTATTATTCTTTCAATGCCAACTGTCTCCGAAACTTTGTCATCTTTGTCTTCCAAAATTTTGTGCACTTTTTTTTTCATTGCTGGAGCACAATCGACATCATCTTCTGCTATCAGTATAATTTCGTCACCGTCAATTTTATCGAGCATTGCCGTGTTCAAAACCTTGCACAAATAACATGTGGGTAATAAACATATTAATCGGTAATTGATTCATATATCTAAGTGCAAAATTCATTCAATCTTTCATCGCAATTTCCTTTGAAATGGATTTTTTTCGACTGAAGAATATTGATATCAGAATCCGTTACCAAACCTATTCATACCATATTTTAGAAATATCACGATGTATTGTCGCATCTTTGTCATATATTAATCAAGAATTCGTCGTCATCAAACAATTTCCACAAATCAGATCCACTTATGGTACCTAAATATTCGTGAATTTCTGATCGAGATATTTTCACGAATGGAGATTGTTCTTTTACGGGGGGGAAGCTGCAACAAGTCTCCAAACAAAAAAATGTGTTTTCTACCAAATAAGCCATCATCTATATCTGTTATATCAAAAATTTCACATGATCATAGATTGATAAACATAAATGTCATATTCAAAATCATGGATTCTTCATCGATTATAAATAATTCGACAGTCTTTAGTTTATTTCTCAAAGTTTTCAAAATATGTTTGGCAGGTATATTTTGCCGGTATGAATGATGGGTAGCTGAAACATTTTATAGATCATTAAGCCATCGATATTGAATATGCCGCTCCCCGTGGGAGCAGATATGGCAGTCACTTATTTTAAATGTATTCCGCTCCAATGTTTAATCATTTCAATAAGAAAACTTTTTCCTGTGACAGTGATATCACCCTCGCCACTTATGGTAGATACTTGTTTATGTCACGTATTTCATACGATCGGGAATGACAATTTCTTTGTCATTTTCGTCAAAGTAAAACTTATTATTCAATGAATTAACATTAAATATTGTTTGGTTTCAAAGTCCGTCAAACCAAGCTCATAATCGCCATCGCTCAAATCTACGGCCAGAAAGTAGCAGACCACGAAGACGCTACTTTTACCAGTGAGCGTAAATGTCAGTGACATGTTTAAATGAATATGAGTTGAAAGAGTGCAATGTCAATTCTTAAATTGATCATCGTCTAAAAATCGTAGAGTTATCTATAGTTGCTTGATCATAATATTGATAAGGCATGCGGCCTTAATTATATTCGATTTGCGTTACGTCCAAATATCGCACTAATTCCTTTGGTGGTCGAAGATGACCGAAACTATCAAAGTAAACAGCACAATATCTCTGCTTCGCATACGCCATCCAATGAGTACTTGGTCCATCAGCATTATTCAAATTTACGATACTGCTCTCGTTTCGACACTCCCTCTGTTGTAAAGTAATACGCATAAAAATACTTCTAAAATATGGAATACGCATACGTTTTGCCATTTGTTGCAGTTGTAGTTACATTGTAATTACACCCTTCGGCATTTTTGGCAACTGTTTAGCGTTTTATTTTTTTTTAATTTCTTCTTTATTTTTTCTGTTGTGATTCCTCGTCCACACTTGTATGAAACGAGGTAAATTCCATGACATGGTTATGATGTTTCAGTTCGTTCAACTGACATTGCGCGACTTTATTATCGTTTATGGCTTTTGCGACTCCTACCGCGTCGCTGATCAACGGGCTGAAGATTCCCAATAGCAGTAGAATAGGTAAGATACCATTGCGATTTGTCACCGGTAATATTCGTCAGCTTTTTCTTCTTCGTTTTCATGTCCATATCAATTTTCGTTTCGGCTTTTATAGCCGCCCAAACAGCAGCTCTCTCTCCAAGAGTCGAATCTTTCGCAGTAATCCGTTTCCGCGCCTCTTCAACGAGTATTTTGTCAGCTACATGTCGTTTCATGAGATCTTTGCTCCGCAAATAAGCTACATCGTATTCGCGACACGCCGCGTCCAATGGACTATTAATGGACGATTAATACCTCGATCGCCTCTAGCCAATCGCTTTTGTAAATGCGTACCTGGACCACAAAATAGATATACGAGGATATGCAATTCGATCGGAAGTGCATTTATCGCGTGATTTAAAAAACCGCAATTTTTTTATGTTATTGTTGTTGTTATTGACATTTGCTACAATTTTTTATAAACTGCACTGGACCATCAATATGCGATCGATGACAGGGCAAATTATAATGTTTCAAGCACCGACATTGTTGCTGAATCTGTAAATCAGCCTTTATATGTTCGGGTAATCGGTTGATCTATGTAATTCTTAAATTCTCGTAGCAAAATAATTTTCAGTACATATTCCTTAGGCAGTTAAACTATGTACATCACAGTAGTCTGACACGAAAGAAGCATTTTGAATGCTGAGTAGTTTCACTTTGCGCGTTACTATAAATACATCTGCTATCGATATCATTTTTTTTCAATATTATTTTTTTTCAATATTAGTGTCATGAAGAGAGAAGATATGAAGTTCGTACGATCGCAGACGATTAAAGTAACTAATGTCGACAATAAAGTACAGACTGAAAAAGCAATAGCATGGAAACATGTTGTCGATTCCTATACGTGGAATCATCTACGGTCCATCGAACTGCGGCAAACATATTGATAAGTTACTGGAAAGTCCACATGGCATACGTTCCGAGAACATGTGCCTGTACATGAAGTCGTTGCAATAACCAAAATACTGATACTTGGAAAATTTAATACCGATTGAAGAAATTTGTTTACAATATTTTACATTCTTCAATAATAACGATGTATTACAGAATGAGGCGCTTCCAATTCCATTTTTGTCTTCGATGATGGCATGTGACAAGCAAGATGCAACCAGAGAGTACTTTGCGATGGGCCGACACGCGTGACTGCTTTTATACATGACAGACATACGCAAAGATATCGAAGCATCTTATACGCGATAATGCAAATCTGTTGATCCTGTTCAAACAATACGATATCAATCTGAAACATGTATGCAATGATCACGTAAATACTGACATGTCGAGACTTACGAGAATTTCTGTGAACTGTGTCGTTGCTGTTGACAACAAAAGTGTGGATTCATAGTTATAGATGAAGACAGTGCGTTTACGAATGGACGATACAGAAAAGGAATTAATGAGTATGCGATATACCTTAACGTGGTTAGTCGTTGTCAATACGCCAACTACACAACGTTTCCTTTCGAATGCAACATGGATAACAACAAAGAGCTTAAAGATCGCGAGAGAATAGCGAAATAAATTGCGAAAACGAGTAAATTGAGTCGTAAAAAATACCGCACTTTAAAAACCGACAAAATAGAGGAAGATATAGCACTGGAGAAACACTTTAAGCCTATCGTCGAATCTCTAAAACAGATTGTCGAGAACACCGCTAATGATGAATTTCAATCAATTAAGAAAGTCGACATTATAAAAATAAAAGTTAAGTATTAAGAAAAGAAAACCTGAAGATGATAAAGATGATGACCTCTGGATGAATAATTTATGACTTCAATTAATACCGTCGTCTAAAAAGCAATGTACAAAAAAATCGAACGTTACGTCGAATTCAAATTATACGTCGCCTAAACTACACAAATTATCGTACGTTCACACGTTTCTCAATTGAAGGCATTTATGAAATGCCTAATGAACCGCTTGAAACATTAGTTAAACAATCATTGCAAAGTTCGTAAGGAGTTGCATAATCAATTGTACAAAAATATGTAAACATGCTTCTCAGTGGTGACAGAGAAAAAGCGATCGATCACTTTTATGGCGTATACCTCAGCGAAAACGACACGATGCGTGACAAATATTTCGATGTAGACTAATGACTTTGTGATCGTAGATGGAATAAAGTACAAAGGTACACCTGGTTTGTACGAATTAATTTTCAAAAGAATTCCCGACGATACTATTTACACAGAAAATGATAAACTAGCATATAAAAGTATATTGTTGGCAACGAATGCTCACAGGCGCAGTCATAAAGTGGATAATAGTGGGCAGCAAAGAGTACAAATACAAAAATATAATAGCAATATAATAGCTTGGTGTCAGGTAAAATACAAGTTGGAACAAGTATGCCACGCGCAAGGAAACTAAATTATAAATTTAAAAAATTAAAAAAACTATAAGTAAAAGAATCGGAAAAGATGTAATATCATTATGATTCTAAACGACAATAAAATCGATTATGTTCATTGAGACGATTCTAACGAGCTGGTGGATCATCTTCGATTGCTTAAGGTCTCGCATCAGGCAGGTCACAATAACGAAATATTGTCTATTATCGAGGAGCTTCGTGAAGCTGACTTTATTATAAATTGAATCGAGATATGACAATTTTAGTTGACATCAAAATTCCGTGTACAACGTTTGCGTTTAAGAACTTTTATGCATTATACAGCAATAATCATAACATAACGTAACATGTCTGAGAAGAAAATCCTCAAAAAGTAGTGACTGGTGGAAGAACTGCTTCGGCGAGAAAAAATTTTCCACGCAGATGTGTCATAGCTTACGAATACGATGATCTGTGGTAGGCTGATGTGGTTGAGAGGCCCTTACACACGATTCAATAAAGATTGTCACTACATTCTCATCGTTATCGATGTGTTGAGTAAGCACGCATGAGCCGTACCGCTGAAAAAAGTGAAAATGAGATGGCTATAGCGATCGCAAAGATAATTCGAGATGATGGAAGATGTCCGAAAAATTTGCAAACTGATATGAGAAAAGAATTTTCAATGCAAACGTGTAAAAACTTTTGAAAAAACACAACATAAATCTTTATTCAATACATTCCATAATGAAAGCATCTGTCATTGAACGATTCAATCGTATTGAAAAAACGATAGGTAGAAATAATTGAAGCACAATGGAAATTATAAATGGATCGACTTGTTTCCACATCTCGTGTCTGAGTACAACGCGTGAAAGCATCGAACTATCGGTATGTGATCCATCGATGTAACTCTCATGATTGCTGATAAACTCTTAAGTACAGTGTACAGTAGCATAAAGGCTATCGCACTCGCACAATTCAAAGTGGATTACTCGATACATGTGATAAATTCAAAACGATCTTTGAGAAAGATTACACGCCAAATTGAACCACAGAGATATTTATTGGATTGCCGGAAAGTTCGTGCCGATGTTGAAGGAAAATTGAAAAAAATTTAAATTTTAGTATATATTTATTAAATTATATAGATTAGTCGGCACGAACTTTCCAGACAACCCAATAGAATCATCAAAATACGGAAAACTAATCTCATGATGTATCTACTGGAAGATTACCGGGAAACTTATCGCTGGAGAATTCTACGAGTACGAATTGCATCGCGTCGCTAATCCCGATGTATATCTAGTTGAAAAGGTGTTGTATAAAACAGGATACAAGATTTACGTAGTTGGTTACGAAATGACTGGTATTTGATAATTCACACAACTCTTGGATCTACAAGGATAGTATGTTATAACAATAAAATTTATTTTATTGTTATAACATACTATTCTTGTAATATAATTTATTACAAACTGTATAATTTTTTTCCTTATGTGTAAATATAAATGTATAAATATTAAATATAAATGTATTATACATATTATACACATTATACATATTATACATATATACATATATACATACATACGTACATACATACATACGTACAAACTTACATACAATACGTATATAATACATATTGTATAGCATATACAAATGTGTTTTATTAAAAATACAAAAACCAAAAAATGAATTTATAATAATGTTTTATAATGCCCCTATGGCAATATCTCGATAAAATGTGATACAATATACCGCTTATCATCGTGAGGACTTAGAGCGATTTTTTTTCTATCGTGTATACCTCGTGCAATTTCGATCTTATACACGACTGCCTGCATGTTTCGATTGCGTTATTCAAACACCGCGTGTAATCCTTAAATATTATGGATTTTGCCACAACATTGCTCTTGATGCCTTTTGTCTTATCCTTTTTTCCTTCTACAAGATGTCTCTATGTTTTCGCTCTAAGTCTGATGAATTCAATCATAAATGATCACGCCATTGTTTTTGTCTTTCATCAAGCCCGAAACTTTTTTATTTACTAACAGAATGTCGTAAGCATTGTCGATCGCGTAATCGCTCGTATCGAAATGTTAATATTCATAATATCGTATACCATACGTCATCGCATTTGATGTGATAAATTAGACTGTCCGTGCTATACATAATTTTACAATTTTAACGAAACAATGGTGTCATATACACATGGTGAAATTCATACAAATTCATACAAATTCATACGTCTTGGATATATCAAGGAAGCACATACCTACGTATATCGGTTTGTTGAATCTCGAGTTTTCACATTTCTATTGCGACTAGGTTCTCGAAAAAAACACTTCTACTGTGAAAGTTTGATTTCGCGATCATTGCCTCTACACCGTATCTTCCGTCTCAACGCGTTATGAATAGTATATCAACATGATTATGCACATTCTACATGGTCTTGCCGAAAACTGCGTTGTTCATTAGTTTGAATAAGTTTTTCTCGAACTCATTCTTTGCTAAAGTTCTAAAATTTGTATTAAATTAAATGTCGCGAAGCCACGGAGATTGCGCGAATTACGATGGATCTTTGTAATGCGAAGATCGTGATGAGTACATTGCTGCAGATTGCGATAATGTATGACGTAACAATTTTTGGTTTTTTCGTATCATACAATGTCGCGAGGAGCTTCTCCTCTCGCTTACCAGATGGTTTATCGCGTGTTTGACAAAACGGTACATCGGAATGCGTATCATAAAGATACTTCAAGTCCACTTCGAGAACGTAATCAGTCGGTAAATCTGTCGCGATGTCGTAACGTCAAAATTGTCTACGTCATCGATCCAGTGAAAATCAGCGTATAGCAATAATTGATACATTGCCTAATCGTGCAAATTGTTAACGTACAAAATACATCAGGTACGTTGACGATTTCCATGGATCGTATGACTGCATGTACTTGTTTTTGCATATACTTGTTTGATCTGCGCATGTTTGAACATTGGTTCAGACCGCCACGTGTCCCACGTTCGATGAATAGAACTATGTGAACATCGATAAAAAATTTGAAATTGACGCGAGTATGTTTCAACATCGCGTCCCACATAAAATTCGGTATAATAATACACGGGATCGAATTCATAACTGGTGATGCAATTATCTCGAAAATTCTCAAATATATCGATCAATAATAATACAATCTGTTTTTAAATATAGATCACTGCATTCACCGAGTATTTGGATGGAGAACCGCTACCATACATTCACAGCGCGTAATCCCTCTCGGATACGGTATCATCTATCAGCGAGCTATAAAATAATTCGTGCGATAGTAACCCGGTTTCCTTCAACTTTTCAATGCAGTCAATGTATATAGACATATATACTATGGAAATATATCTTTATGTGAGAAGATCGAAATCTTCCGCGCTGAGATTAAAAAATTCTGAGGTAATTTTCAATTTACCTTTATTGAGATACGACGGCTAATTTTTCTAAATTGGTACTGAGAAATTTAAATGAATATATAAAACATTTTTATACAAATTTTCTTTTGATGTTATCGACATATTTCATAAATGAAATATATTTTTCTTTAGTTATGGATAGTAGTTCTCTATATTCTTCATATACGATAATTATATCCTTGATAATAAAATGTGTGCCATATCCCGATAAATTATGAAAAACTACGGAAATGCAATATGAATCTTTGTAATTCAAGTTACAATACGCGGGACCTCTGTATCGCCCGGTCAAGTGACAATAATCGCGTACCCGCGTATCATCCGACGCGAACGATTTTTCGCACACATGACAATGCGTGGCACTGTTAAATTTTTGTCAATCATCTCGCTTAAAATCTGCTATGGATATATTGGCCGAAAGTATAGATTCTACACTATGCGCCAAATTTTTTAATTTTTAAATTTTTCGGCGAACCATGCGACGCAATCGTTACTGAAACTGATACATATACAACGAGTTATCATACGAGCAATGGACATAATATGTTAAATATTTTGCTGATGTATAACTGGATGTTTCCATGTCCATCTCCATTTTTTCTAGGGTGCATTCTAGATCGGCGTAGACCATGAATGAGACGCGTTCCTTCCTGCAATGGTTGCTGAAGCTCAATTGTCCTCATTGGGCAGTCGGATCGCGCAGTTGTTAAATTTTCCACAGTTTACTGCGTGGATCTCCATGTCGTGAAGGAAGTGGCAATGTTGAGAAAAGAAGCTACTCTCATTACATTTTTTACGTTCTTATGCCATGGAATTTCTTGACAAAGTCAGAAAAGTATTGCTTTCTGGCTGAATGGTTATCATTATAGATTACAATGGGAAGACGAGATGATCCCGTACAGCATGGCGAAACGTCTGATTATAATGACTGCAATTGGTGCAGAAGAGAGTGATGATAATAAGGCTCTACGTTAAAAGACGTGAAAAACGCGAATGGCTGAGAGAGAGCGCGATAGGAGAAAGAGAGAGCGTAAATAATAAGTATAGGAATAATAAGTGTAGGATTGTAACGGATGGAAGAGAAAGAACTCATACAATAAATAGGAGAGAGAGGACAATAGGTTAGAACGCAACGAGAGAAAGGAGGAACGAACCCTTTCCCTCTATCATAAACCTCGATGACGCGCTTCCCCCTCTCTCGGACCTGGCATGATGCATTTCTTCCCTGATCCCCATCTCATACACACACACACACACACACACACACACACACACACACACACACACACACACACACACACACACACACACACACACACACACACACACACACCAA
>Ga0157363_1005534_pt1 | contig 11787 bp, 4 predicted proteins | sample AttsexASBM1_FD_111477 | JGI IMG/M metagenome (GOLD analysis project Ga0157363, IMG submission 111477) | Fungus gardens microbial communities from leaf cutter ant in Ribeirão Preto, State of São Paulo, Brazil - Atta sexdens ASBM1 | ecosystem: Host-associated > Fungi > Mycelium > Unclassified ...
AAAAAAAAGAATAAAAAAGTAAAAAAAAAAAAAAAAAAAAAAAAGTCCTTTCTCTCAAAGTCTAGGCTTATGACTTCACATTATGTGACATATCATGTGACCACAGTCACATACCTCTTTATTGTCAAATAAAATAAAAGAAAAAAGAAAAAAGAAAAGAAATATTAAATTAAGAAAAAAAATATATATATATATAAAAGATGTTAGTGTTCAAGTATACCATAACATCAAGCCTCTCAAAGTCTATGAGAAGAGTTCTCAACCAATTTTAGTGCCTGTACTTTCATATTTATACTTTGGATAATTTATAATAGCCTTAGTAAAGTTACTAAGTATATTGAATGAATTACTATTTAATATTTGTTATGGAAATAATAGATGGATGATGTCTCATAATATGGTAATAATATACATAGAGCTATATAAGGTAGCAGTAAGTAAGCTTTTGTATATGTATACTTTCTCACATACTCTATATATTATACTCACTGTTCTTTTGTTTTCAGTCATGAAGGAAATTTTTACTAATCTGTATATTTCAAGCATTAGTGTTTATCTATGTACAACCACTATAGATGTCAAGATTGCAGAAAGTAGACTTAGCTTTTTCTTATTTTCTTATTCTTATTTTATTTTTCTATTTCTAGAACTTGGGATTAGTGTTAGTGATGATATCACTCAGGCACATCAGATGATATGGTGATAGTGACAGTGACAAGTCAAATGATGCATAGAAGAAGTGACATCATACAATATGTACACTATATATTGACCTCATGTTTTACATATAATACTTTAGAATAGGGTGCACAGTAGCTAATATGGACTATGTGGATAGGTATATAAGATAGACTACTTTATAAAGAGCTCTCTATCATGTTTTCTTGTGTTAACCCTAATACAAGGTTTTTCTTATTGACCCACTCTAAGGTCTTCAAGTTGTAACAATAGAGCCAAGAGATGTTGATAAACCACAGTATAACTTATATTGTATTTGTCTTACTTTTTTTTAAAAGGCTAATTACATAGCAAGCTTACATAATGAATTGACAGATGTTGCCATTGATTACATAAGCATCATTTCCTTATGCCTATATTATCATTATCTTCTTACTTTGCTACTAGCCACTACTAGCCACTACTAGCCTTGGTCTTATATATAATTGACTTGGGAATTCTCCAGAACTATAGATAGTTATTTTTAACATATAATTGGTACATGTTAGACACACCTGGCCTTGAGTTGGTATGGTTATACTTGACAACAAGCCAGTGAGACAGCTGTTTGAATATATTACTTATACTTATTATTATCTTTATTAACCTAGTATATTTGACTTATGTGCTTTTGTTATTAACTAAGGCAGTACTGAAAATGAGTGAGTATACTTTTTCACATACTCTATATATTACATTAACTATTCTTCTGTTTTCAGTTATCAATAAAAATTTAATTCACTTGTATATGATAAGTATTTGTATTCAGTTATATTTTTGCAATTGGTATATTGCACAGCCAGTTTGCATAATGAATTTCAGTAGGCTAGTATACCTCAAAGAAGGCCTTTACATAATAATGAGTGATGAAGTAATGGAATACAGCAAAGACAAGAGGTAATATCTGATTAGAATAAGGATACTTATAGAATGCTGATGCTTTCTATGAGATCTATTCATGTAGATCATCATCAATCTGTGGAACATGATAGAAAGTACATATTGGGCCATGGGTATGAGAGGTATAGCATATGTTTTTTTTCATTGAAGAAAATAGTAAAAATTAATGTGAGTACATCAGTTAGCTATATGATCACTTGTAATAGAGTGTTTCTCTACCATACACACAGTCTATTTTCCATAAATTGCTCTCCTCAAACTCACTATATATAGTCTTCTTTATCAAATTCAGTCTCAACTTTCTTTTTCTTGACAATTCTAGCCTGTTTTATAAAGAGATTCTTGAAACATTGAGAGAGCTCAGAAAGGAAATTGTCAGAGGTATATATAAGGAATTTTTTGACAATTATTGGAAAGAACAGTAGCATAGATCCATTATTTAAAAAATAATCTTATATAGGTCAAAGATGTTTGGTTTGATGTTTGGTTTTTAGCTATATATTTTTTTCAAGAAATAGAATATGTAGCCAATATGGAATAAAGAGGTTTTCCAGTAGATTATACAGGTTTGCTATATTTAGTATCTTTTTTATATAACTGATTTGGATTTTTGAAAGTCAGGGAAGTTAGTTGAATATTATTATGGCATTGACTGTATATCTGATTTTGTAAGTCTGCAAGATATGTAATGGCCTCATTCTCATTAACATAGCATGTAAAGCAAAGTTGGATACACTCTTTTAATATCCAGATTATGTTATACATTGTTTTCTGGCTTTTTAAATCCTAGAGATCATCAATAGACTGCTAAGATAAGAGATTTATTGCTGGAATGATATAGCACTTAGCTAACTTTCCATCTCTTACTACTCTTCCTATTTCTTGGAACACAGTACTCATGTCAAAGGGTGTTATTAGAGTTGTGAATGTTGAAATTTATCTTATTTTCCTTTTTATTTCTCTTTATTCAGAGTTAGGGTTTAGCATAATGTCACAGTCACACAGTCATGTAGTTACAAGAGAAGATGGTAGAAGCTTTTAGAACAATAATGTTATACAATATGCTTAACACATGTTGGCCTCAAAATTTACATATGGTCTTTAGAGTAGGTTAGGCATAGTAGTAAATAAGAACTAACAAGGATAGTATATAAGATAGATGCATTGTACTAGGAACTCTATTGAGTTCTCTTGTGATTAACCCAATCTAAGGTTTAACTTTTGGTTTTAACTCTTGATTCTTAAGTCATAACAGTTGTAGCCAAGATTATAATATATACTTCAGGATAGTTATTTTATGTGGAAAAAGCAGTTGTTGATACTAATATCTTGTTATTTTCTTCAGTACCTTCTCTCCATCTCTTCAAAATATCACTCTGAATATTTAATATAGCCAAGTTGGAACCAATCAACTCTTTTCCTAAGATTCTCCTTTTTTTAATATTACTTAAAGGTACATACAGCCTATTATCTGCATAGTAAAACTTGCATTAAAGACCTTTTGCTAATAATAGCCCATCATTGACACTAGTAACAAATACTAGTCCTCTTTCTCTTAGACTAAGATTTTGTAAATAGATAATCTATTAAATATGTCTTTGGAGAGCATTGGATGATTTTAACATAGTGCCAAGATTAAAGGGCCCTCCATCTGAGTTGGAAGGGTTCCAAACATTGCTATTACTGGAAAATATAGGGTTTAGAGTTGTTATACTGATTGTATACAGTTCCAAAACTTGTAAGATACTAAAATATTATGAACTTCATCAATTGTAACCTCTTTGAAGCTTTCATGTGTATAAGTATTTCCAATACATTCCAACAAATCATATTTGATTGCTAAATTAATAGTTGCAAGAACAATTGGAGAATCAGGAAATATGTATATTCCTCATTGAAAAATACTATATTTTATATCTAAGGACTTGAGCTACTATTTCCAATCCTCAAGAAGCAATATCAGAAGTATAACAACAAGAAAGGTCTTTCCACTTCCTAATATAGTAGCTAGTATTAGAACTATTGAATTTTCACTGCTAGTTGGCAAAGCAAAAAGTAAGTCTTTTTTCCTTGTATTATATGTATGACTGTTATACATTGTTTGTTTGATACCCAGTCACAAGTGGAACTTTGAAGAAGCTTTCTTATAGCCTCAAGTGCCACTTGCTCTGTCTTAGTTGTTTAATATAAGAGGTTAGTTGTAATTTTTCCATCTTTTGAATTTTCACTAACATCTACTTTGTTTAGAACAATTAAATAATTCTTCCAAAATCAGTGAAAAATTAATTAATAAGCATTGTTTATAAGTATTAGGTAAGTAGCTATACTTGAGTCTGAGGCAATTTGCTGACCACTTTCAAAAGTGATTTGTCATTAGTTCTGCTACTATTACAATCTTAAGCTAGGCTTAGGTTGCAACTTAGGCAAGACTTGAGGAAAGAAGTAAAGAGATAATTAATTGCTAAAGTATAAGGATACAAGAGTGTATCTACAGCTATATATACCTAAAGACCATGAGCAGTCTATATATTATATATGAGGAAAACATGAGGAAGTCTTGCCTACTATATGAGACACTGACTGAGACAACATGTGGCATAGCCAATTATTGAGTCATAAAGAAGTAATCCCAATACCTATAGTTCATAAGCTAGCCATATTGAAGATATGAGAGATTGATTATAATAGTTACTAAGTTAGTCTCAGAGATCAGAGTCAGAGAATTAGTTGAATATAGAGTGATTAGTAGCTTTTTAGGTTAGCCATTCTTTATACATCATATGAGTGACTGACTCCTAGTAATAGTATAAGACAGCATTTAATATAGATGTGTCAGTAAGATATATATTTTCTCTTATTAGTCCTATTCAAGTGTAATATATTTTTATTTGATAAGATAGGCTAGAATTCGACTATTAGACCATACTCAGAACAAATGGAGAAATAATGTTAGATTAGAGAACAAAGGTGAATTTTTAGAGCTATTTTAATATTCAATATCTATCTCTTTATTTTGGAAATCATTAAATTGATTAGGAGCTAGTGTGTTTTTAGGAAGGCTAAATTGACAATATAGAGATGTTGATGACATAACAGAATATGGGGCAGGTATGTGAGCAATTAAGGGTAGAGGAGAGTATATGCTTTGCAATAAGATTTTGAATTTATGATAATATGAATGATAAGAGAGATTTTTTGATAGTTTTTCAACTTTTGTATATTGATTTGGTATCCTTATGGATAATCCACCAGTTAAGCAAGGAAGGCTGTTATACTTTCATTTCTTTAACTGCTTAATAATATTTTTTTCCTAAAATAACATACTTCTATAAGATAGTTAGATCAGTAAGCTATTGTGTTTTCTTCTTAGCAACAAGAACTTGCCAATCTAAAAGTCTGAGTTTATTCAACTATAAGTACTGACTGTATAGTTTTTTTCCAACCTAATTATTGGCAAACTACAATCTTTGGCTGTGATTCACCAACTGAATTAGAGAAGAATGTGTCAGCTTAGTTTATATTCCAGCAATGCCAAGATATAAGTTAGCTAGTCTATTGATAAAGATCAGTGTTTGCAGAGCTTCTATCCACTCATACTTCATTTATTCTACTAATAACTAAATATTGAAGATATATTGTATTTACTCTTGAAAACAAGCACATTTACTTTTATTTGTTCATTATTACTAAGAAAAGCATCCCAGCATGAAGAGTTGTTTTCTTAAAGCTAAGAAGTGATCAACATGAGGAAATAACCTCACACAATATAAATATCTGTTACTTCTCTACATACATTCATATATATATCATACTGTAAGCTTAATATAGCTATCCAACTCAATTTGCTCAAAAAAGTCTCTTTTTTTACATAGATAGGATGAGCTAGAATCTAGGAAATACATTCAAAATGGTTTAGTAGTTTTCTGTATAGTTATCATTGCAGTGACTTGGTCTTATCAAAGAATAATGTCATATCCAGGAAGATTATATAACTGTCTGAAGCTGATTATTCTATTATGCAGTTATTAAATCTAACCAAGTTTCTCAAGGAGGCTTTTCACACTCTGCTTATCCTTAGTATAAACAAGTCTAAGACAATCATCAATATATCTTCTATAGAAAGGTATGTCAGGATGTGAGTGAGCACTTGCTCTATCTCCAAAAGAGTATTCATACAGATTTCCAAGATCTGGGCTAGAATTTACTCCCATAGCAAGTCAAAAGACTTGCTAATAGATTTTTCCATCAAAATAACACAGAAAATTATTGTTAGCAATGGAAAGGACCTCTCTAAACATGCATATCTCAGCAATATCACATTCAACACAATCAAGATCAAATTCTCCTCTAAAAGAGCCACAGTAATCAATAAGATGGTTAGAAGCAATCTGATGAGCTTTTTGAATATTTACATTAGAGTAGAATGCTACTACATTTCCTGAAACAAATTATAATCTTTTCATCTCTCTGGTATCAAACTTCACTAGAAATAAAAACTTTAAACTATATAGCTTAAGGGCCAAGTTCTTAGATCCATAAATAATCTCTTGTTTTGTTTTGATGATCCCCTTGAATATTTCAAGCACAAAATTTCCTGTAGATCCTTGGACTATAGAATAATATGGTAAGATGGGTTATGTAAACACTGACATCTTGTGAGTTTTAGAAATCACATAGAACTTAGGAAGTTTCCAAAGATTTTCATCTAATGGATCCAGTATCTGACTCTGAAAAAGTCCAAAGTTGTGTGGAAATATTATAGTAAACACTACTTTCAGCAAGATCAGTGAGTTTTGTACTGCTTTTATTTTATTTCTCATCAAAACAGCAGCCTATTTGATGTCATTGCACTCATAGTCCTTTTAAAATAAGAGAAGGCAAATTCTTTTATCAATAATCCAGATCTTTGGAGCTACTATACAACCTAGGTTTTTATCTGTGACTAATATGACTAACTGGTGCTGTATCAAATAGTCACAAGTTTAGTGGATTGAAGAAGCAGTAAAAGGACTGTTGTAGAGTTTTCTGGTCTTGAATTCTTGAGGCATATTAGAAACCATGTGTGAGATGGCTCTGGCCTCTTCAAGAATACCAAATTCAAATGCTCAATCTAGCTGTTAACAAGGTCTCTGCTGATGTCTTTTAATTATGTAGTCTAGATCATAATTAGAAAGCTATTCTTTTATTAGCACTAGATTTGGCTTTCTAGCCTTAAAGTACATGAAATATCTTAGGTAATCCACAGAATTATTCCAAGAGCTACTGATTAGCTTAGTATTGTACATAGTAGGCATCATATATTTGAGCCTAGCTAATAAATAGAGACCTATATCATGAGGCAAATTACAATTGATTTAGTGTATCATAGTATAGTAATACATAGACTCTAAAACTATAATAGGAATATATGCTACAATAATAGACATGGCCTGTGGCAAGAAAACTATAAGTAGTGAATCTGGATAAGTATAATGATTGTCATACTTGAAGGTGGAATTCTCTATCTTAACAATAGAGCCATAGTATCTATCTATCTGCTACTAGGCCTTTGTTTTTGCCTTACTGTCTGGTTTCTTCAGTTTTCCATCTTGGCTCTTTCACTGGCCATTCTCTTGTCAGAATTGCAAACATTGGACTTTGTTTTATTTTCTTCCTTATTTTATTTTTTATTTATTTTCATTTTCTATTTTCTATTTTCTGGGAACAAGAGTTAGAGTTTAGCATAATATCATATGTCACTATCACAAATTGTCACACATCAGTCACAATCATATGACACTGTCATGGTCATACTATTACATGCTAGGATAGAAGGCAGTAAAAGGTTCTGAAAGAAATGATATTATATAGCATGTTATACACATGTTAATCTTAAGACAGATGCATAGTTATTTAGAGTAGGCCAAAGTAGCAGAGTATGGACCATTAGTCTAGAATATATAAGGTAGACAATTCTGTATAGAGTTTTCTATCAAGTTTTCTTGTGTTAATCCAATATAAGATTTTTCTTATTGACTAACTCTAATGTCTTTGAGTTGTAATATCTCTGGTGCCTTGGAACTGCTATCCTAACTTCCCACTTGTTGAGCTTTTTGTTTCCATCTCTGTTTCCAGTGATGGCCACTTTTAGGCTTTGAGAAGTCATTGTTTTAGGTGGATTTTTCTGTCATAGAAATGATGTGGTCAAGAAAATATTCATCATAGTCTGTGGAAAGACTTACTCTCTTGCTCTTCTGGACAGTGTTGAGGACTTTTTATCTCTGCTGCTATCTTCTTATCTACAAGTAATTGTATGCAATGAGAGGTGATATGTTGATTTACATCAGTGAAGGTTTTCTTCTTCAACTCTCTCTTTTTCTCATTTTTCAGCATTTTAGTACTCAAATTATTGTTTATAAATTACATAGCCTGATAGAACATATGAGAGAGGTTTTCTATCACAAATAGTTATACAATATAACTAGGTGTCACATATATGTCACATTCACATTGTCACACAATCACATGTCACAAGGGAACATGATATAAGGTTCTAGAAGAAAACAACATCACTACAACATGTTTAACATATGTTGACCTTAAGAATAATACATAGTCTTTAGGATAGGTTAATAGTACTGTAGCATAGACTAGTAACTTAGTATATATAAGGTAGACAAGTTGGTACTAGAAACTCCATTAAGTTCTCTTATGTTAATTTTAATACAAGATTCTTATTCTTGATCTGCTCTAATGTTTTAAGTTTGTAACAATACTCTTATAGAGTTTTTAAGTATATAAGACCTCTATGAAGACATAAGTGAAAAGACTTTATATTTCTAGATAACACTTCAGGCTCTCAAGCAGATATTCACTTAAGAGATAGTATGGTAGCTATTAATCAAACTAGATCTCAGAAAGACAAGGTCTTTAGAAATAAGAAATACCACTACACTTATAAAAAACTAGCTACAAAGTATGGGCACTTGCAAGCACAATTTGCATAATTACAAGCATTTATATGGTAGGATAAGACAAGAATATACTAGATTGGAGACTAACAGAGTTTAGAATGGATTCACATAACTAGTGAGAAATAAAATAAATACTTATGAGTAGAAAATAATCATTAGCTTAATATTAGGTTGCAAATAAAGAGAAGATCATGTACTTATGAGATCTTAGAAATCTTCTTTTATGTTCTTAGTCTCCATTCTTTATGTTCATTCCCTGTATTTAGATTAATACATGAGTTATAAGTGGAGGGAGTATGGGTCAGGACCCCTATCTAAGTTTCCCCACTCAAGAGTAGCTTAATTGCTATTTTAACTATTACTTTTGGGCAATTTTTGGAGTTTTAGCAGTCTGGGAAAGGCTAGAAAGATGAGTATTAGTTAGTATCTTCAGTTATAAGTGTTAGAGTTGAAGATAGTAGACTTTAATTATTTTTATTTCATTTCTCATTTTTATTTTTATTTCTACTTATTATCTTATTTTGGACTTGGGGTTAGGTATTAGCATAAATGTCACATGTCACAAAAGGATGTAGAAGATTACAGAATAATAATATTATACTATATGTCAATGATATATAGTACATATATCCTTTAGAGTAGGCTAGGTTTAGTGTAGTATAAACTATTAGCCAAGTATATGTAAGGTAGACACTTTATAACTAGGACTCCATTGAGTTCTCTTGTGTTAACCTAATACAATATTCCTTTCTTAACTTAAATCTAAGTCTTAAATTATAACAATAAGATTTGACTTGAGGAGTATCTTCAGAGTGTATCACCTGGAATAGATAGTGTTGTTGGAGTCTCTTAAGAAGCTTTGTAATCTATTCACTAGATTTTCCAAAGAAACTTGTTACATAGTATAAGGTTTACTATTTAGAAATATATTATTAGGAGAAGGTATTTATAAGCAGATATTACTTGTATATTTCTTTCTAAATTTATGTTTTCACATTCATGAGAGCCCTTTTAAGGGTCTAATCTTATTTTATATTATTGTTTCTACCCCTTCTCTTAGTTTCTAAAGCCAATATTATTTCCTTTGAATTCTTTAGTATGCAGTTAAGAGCTAGTGTTGCATAGTTCTTGTTACACCCTAGTATAATCTCTTTTGTGCTTGACCCTATCAATGCTAACCCCTAACCCTAAGTCCAAAATAGGAAAATTAAATAGAAAAAAAATGAAAATGAGAAATAAAATGAAAATAAATAAAGTCTACTGTTTTCAACTTTGACAGATAATATACTAGCACAAAGTTTGGTGGCTATTGATAAGGATATCTATGAATATTGTAAGACAAGAAAGTCTGTGCTGAAGTTCATATTATTTTGATGACAGATATATATGTTATAATTTAAGCTCAAGTATTAGAGCAAAAGATATACTTGTATATTAAGTAATATAAGAGAACTTGATAAAATTTCCATTATAGAGTAGTTTACTTTTAGGAGTTGGTCTGTACACCTCACATTTACTCTAAAGCTATAACTAAGTCCTTCCAGTAGTTTTCATAATATTCTACTAAGTTATATGACTATATTATCTATAATATAGATATGGTATATATCATGCTTCTGTTATACTCTGTGACATTTGTGACCATTTCATATGATGTCACATCATGCTCTTAGCTAAGTACAAAAAAGGAAATAAGGAAACTAAACTATAAAAAAAGAAAAACTAAAAAGAAATCATACTGTATGTTTGAGTAGACTTTACTTGACTCAAATATCAAAAACTGAGTGCTCAAGGCTGTGATGCTTAATGTAAAAGTAAGTATATGATAATGCAGGAAGTCTTTATCTGTAATGCTTAATGTAAGAGTAAGAAAACTATTATGAACTTAAGTCTTTAGAGTTAGACAAAAGAACAACTCTTGTACTAGAGAAACACAAGAAAACTCAATAAAGAGCTCTTTACAAAAAAGTCTACCTTATATACTCCTACAAATGGTCCATGCTAAATACTGTGCACCCTACCCTAAATGACTGTATGTAAATAATGAGGCCAACATGTAGTTTCCATATTGTATAACGTTATTTTGTTCTAGAACCTTCTACTTCCTTCTCTTAAGTCCCATGATCAATGTTGTGACCACACTGTCAGATGTGACTGATGTGACCAATCACTTCTAACCCTAACCCCAGAGTTCTAAAAATGAAAAAGATGAAAAATAAATTGAAAATAAAATAAAAATGAGAAAGAGAATAAAAAGAAACAAAGTCCACTTTCTGCAATCTTGACAAAAACATTATAAAAGAACTGTAATTATTGAGATATTTTTGTAATATCTAATAAATAAGTGGTAATTTCTAGGATTACAAAGACTTAAAATAACTAAGTTTACTTTGAGGATTTCTGAAAATATAAACTTGAGAGAAGGCTAGATTAATATACCTTCAGACTATATATAATTAATATATATAGTATAGTAATAAAATAAGAAATTCTTGTTAAGTTTCTCTTGTAATATTTATGAGAGATATTATTGGTAAATAAGTAAGAGTACTAATATTGTTATTAAAGTATTATTTCCCTTATTCTATCTAGATTCTTTACTATAATTATAATTTGAGATCATAATATATCTCACTTTATATTATGACTTTGGTTTCTGTAATTATTAGACATAGTTCACACTTGAAGATGAAAGTCCACAGAGTTGGCTTGGATATACACAGAGTGTAGAAACTCCATACAATGAGCTTGGTGATGTGAACTTGTCAGAATGACCTTGGTCTCAACTTATATATTGTGTCTCTTAAGAGCTGTGTGATCACAATTTCAGATGATGGTCTTATAAGGAGTTATAAGAAGAAGGGTAAAGCATATCACCATTAATACCAGAGATTTAGCATTAACTTTAGTCAATTATCAGGCTAGCTACTACAAAGTAATTACTAGCTTTAAATATATAAAATAACAAAAGGAGTAGTTAAAATAGATCTCTGAGCAAGTGTTTTAGTAGTGAAACACTACATAGGAGCTCAGATTTGGAGAGGGGAAAACTCCACATAAAATCCAAGTAAATTTGCAGAGTTTGAAGGAGATAATTAGGCAATAGAAACAGATAAAGATGAATGCAGATTTTGACTCAAATAAAGTCAAATAACTATGGAATTTCAATGGAGTTAAGTTTATTATAAAGTATCAAACCTCCAATGGAGTTTTGGGC
>Ga0157363_1005535_pt1 | contig 11786 bp, 2 predicted proteins | sample AttsexASBM1_FD_111477 | JGI IMG/M metagenome (GOLD analysis project Ga0157363, IMG submission 111477) | Fungus gardens microbial communities from leaf cutter ant in Ribeirão Preto, State of São Paulo, Brazil - Atta sexdens ASBM1 | ecosystem: Host-associated > Fungi > Mycelium > Unclassified ...
ACGGTTATAAATATGGATACGGAGGATTCGCGATGGCGGCCAATTGATTACCTAACACGTAACAGGACGGCTTTCCTCCGAGATGATACGTAATACAACGAAGACGTAATCGGCCTCGAATCGTATCACGACGCATTCTCGTGCACCGGAATATGACGATTTCTATGGAAATTTCTGCGCATGCAAAATCTGCCCGAGTTAGCAATTAACTAGCCACACATACAGATGCAGGATAATCAAGTAACTTTAGTACTGCATATATGTATGTATGTAAATCGTATATGATCAATTATTACGTATGTGTTGTATACAAGTCAATGAATCATCAAAAATTTATTATTATCGATTTTATATCCAAAATATTAAAACATATTGCTTGTGATTAATTAAACACACCGCAATGTCACTTTGAAATCGATCCTTTTCGGACAATGGTTAATGATCAAGAAATAAGAGAATAAAAAATCGATAGATTATTAATTCATTTCGATGCAACTTGATTAATAAATATATAACAATTAATTGAAATACTCGCGATAAACTAATAAACAAATTGCAATTCAGCATTCACAATATAGTATTTAAAATATATATTGTATTTCAATATATATTAATCTCATGAAATGCACGTTTTATTAATAAACGATCAATATATTACATACAACTTTCTATTACTTGAATCATTCAAAATAATAGACAAATTATATTTAAAACAGATTAAAACTTTAAGTTCATCATGTGAGTTGTACCATAATTTAAACATTAAGAAAAAAATTATTATTTTAAAAATATTATAATGAAATAATTTTGAATACATAATAATGAAATAATAATTAGTTTATAATTTCTACTTTTTGTGTGTGTAGCTGTTGATTCAAAGCGAACCACTTAATAGAAACCAATTAAAAGCACAGTTTGATATTAGCTAATTATGGAAAATACTCGTTTTCCCTCGTGGTATCTATGGTATTACGATTTATACATTTCAATAATAACATACAATGATAAAGAGAACGTTTATGTCGTTTTCTACCAGTCTTGCCACATAAATAGCAGCAATGTGTAATTGTATATATAAATATAACAACAGTATACTGCAAGGAACTAGCTGCAAATATTTATATACAGACAGACTTAACTAAACAAGCAAATACGAATGAATATGAATTTGAACAAAATAAAATTATTTTATAATGACGTATTCAGATTAGAGTCATTAACAAGCAAAAAGAGATGGATCTATAAAATGAATCTTATTCATATTCATTCGTGATATCATTCGCATTCACAAAAGTGATATAATTCGTGATATCATTCGCATCCACAGAAGATCGTTCATTTGCTTGTACATATTTGGTTTCTTCTTGATTAGCTTAAGAGGGATCCTGATTCGAAGCTTTCAAAAAATTGAAATTTGTTTTGCATATTCTTATAATAGAAATGTCTAAAAAATATGTCCCTAAGATATTATTTCAAAATTCGAAAAATTGACGAATTCATAATTGCGATTTAGCAAGTAGTCGTCCGACCATTCAACGAACTCAGGTAGAGATCCACGCAGCACGTGAAGATTTGTTTATATTTGAAGAATCTCAAACAGCCGAAAAAAATAGGATCTTTTATATACACAATAAAGAAGATATTTCATGGATCAGAAATAGTACATTAATTAGAAATTAACTGTAAGTATACAGAAATGATGTATTAATAGAACCCAAAACTTTAAACGCGTTTTGAGAGAAACATTCATCACTAAATCATATGAATGCACGCTCAAGACACGAGCCATTTTGTTACATTTACACAAAAAAGATGCTAATATGTTCAAATAAGACTAAAGTTCTAGATATACTAAAGTAGCGCGAGGATACTCCATTTTATGTGTGTGACATATTATATACCAATAATACTAAGCGCTTATTGAACTACAGACAATTAGATCGAAATAGGCAATAAGAAAGTTGTCGGAAAAGCAAAGTTTCGGCTCAATAAAAGGATTGCGCTACTTTGATATAGCTAGAGCTTTATGTAAGATCTCTTTGTGGCATCACAAAAAAAGACGTCGACCAAATTGTTTTCTTGCTGAATTGCTAGCTGGATTAGATTCCTGCCACCGTATTGGCACTGTTAACACCGCAGCTAATACGGTAGCAAGATTCTAATCCAGCTAGCAGTCCAGTAAGAAAACAGGCATCGTGTGCCGCTAGCTTTATCTGTCACTCCACAAAGGCTGCGTTGAGAAACTTCATTCGGGTGTACCCATAAATTATTTTACCTTGGTTTAACATTCGCTGAACAGTAAGGATAAAATAATAAGGATTTTGGTAAGATTTCATTTCAAAATAACTTCAGAAATCTACACTTAAGCATTGTTCCAAACACCCTATATATACTAATCTATGTGAATAGATTAAATGGTTCACAATAGTTAATTTTAACCTGAATGACAAATTGTGTGTTGGACAGTCAATGGAGATGAAAACAGGAGATTTGGTGGTAGAAGATTCAACTCAATTGACTTACAAAATAATTTAAAATAGACATTTTGAAAGTAAAATTTTTAAACGCAGTCAAAGACTGTGAATGGTCGACGTTTTTTCGTGACGTCAAAGTAAACTCTGATCGACTTTTTCTGTGGCGCAACGAAGTGGCCCATTTGATTATGTCTTTATAAGCAGATCTGACTGAAATTTGGCCTGAAGGGGTTCGAAGAGTGGATCTTTCGAGATGTCGCGTCATCAAATGGATTGTAGCGCCATTTCGTGGAAATTTACCAAATTTATCAAACAACCCACGTATATATATATATAACTTATAACTATTTTTTTAATGAAAGATAAGATGATATAAATCACTCCAAAAAATATGATGACTAAGTTTTGCTTGATTGCATTTAATTAATTTATTTTATTTCTTTCGGAATAAAAAAATTATTGCTATTATAAATTGAGTTTTTTATTTCTTTATGAATACAAAAATATATTTTAATCTTAAAATTCAACTTTATAATAAAATATTTTCGCTTATTTTTGTTAGAGAAATAATTAATCAATCATTTACATTTTTATTAAAGCAAAGAATCAATTTCTGAATTGTTAATTATTTTAAAGTATTACATATTTGATTGTAAAATTTATACAGATATAATATAATTATACTTTAATTATAATATTATTATCGTTATATTGTTTCGACTTACGTTTGCAAAATAATACCTGAATGTAAGTATAAATATAGTAATAAATATAATAAATATAAGTATAAATTCGGAACACTTTCGAAATAATAGATGATAAAAAGTTTCTTATTTTGTGTTCAGTGCACGCGCGCACGTACAAATCCACCTTCGTGAGAGAATTTCAATATCGTAATTCCTGTAATATTACGTCAATTGCTAATTATCGTTTTAATTGATGTACTACTTAGTACATTGTATTATAATGATTCATTATATATTATTTCACATGATTAGTTTTTTAAATATCAGGACATCTGTTTGATATCTAAATATCAAAGAAACTATTATGTACATAATTTTTGAAAATTATTATCAGATGATCCTATGATGAATTCCGACGATATTTATATATTATATATATATAATATTATACAGGGTGTCCGATAAGTCTTGACAAAGATGTGTAGAGATATTATATATCTTTAAGATGTTTCTATCTTTAAATATATCTTTAAGATATTTCCATGATGTATTTTGGACATATCTGCTGTGTGGAAACTGAGTCGAAAAGTCTTCTATCATTTTGCAGTTTTTAGACACCTTGTAGCATTAAAAAACTATTCTTAAAGTTGGCTGAATAAATTGCAATGAATAGTCTAAGTTATCTCTAGAATCTCTGGATCTCCGAACTTTAAGACAAGAGATGACGCACAAGTGAGCGGTTCGTTGCTCTCGAGATTCATAATATTGCCATAAAATGACGTCACGGTGATTTATTCGTCGAATCACATTTCCGTTAATGAGCGAAATGTTAAAGGTCCGCTTTGCGTAATCGTCGACTATGGGCATTGTTAAACATAAAGGAGTGAGTCATGTTGTTATCGTCTCCATTAAAACCATTTCAGCAGCTTCCTGCTACTGCATCTCGAAGATTGTCCACTAACCATTGTCTGCTAATGTAGTGTTTTCAACAACTTGGCTATTAATTAATCTTCTGACGTTGCTTAGAATTTAAATGTGATTTATTTAGCAACAATATCGAGATATACGACATTCATCATTCTTGAGATTAAAAAGTTCTGAGAATATAAACAATATATATGACCAGCGCTTACGTTTGTTTGTTGAGAAATACTTTTTTTCTTATTTCTTATTAATTAAATGAATTTTCATCAGATCACAAGCTTTAAGAATACATGTGCTACAAAATCTTTAATAGAATATGATTGTTGATTTCTTAATTGTGAAAAAATGCAGAAATTCCATTTAAGACTGAAGATTTCAAAAGTTTCGAAAATTTATAAAGTTTATAGTTTTTATATTAGATAAAAAATTAACAATATTTCAATTTTTATGCCATTCTGACGACATTCGTATTATAATTTACTTCGCAAAAAAAGAAACAAGTTCGTGTTACATAAGCATCGTGCGTCTTTTTAACGTTTCGTGATAAGATAAAATAACATTTATGTCCTTTTGTCCGTCAAACAGCGAGCTCTTAAAACCTAGAAATATCGAGAATGTATCTAGAATCTATTCGCAATTAATGAAATAAAAATATCCTTATGCGACGAGGGAATTAAAGAAGCTGCGAAAGAATACAAAACAAGCGAATTTATATAACTGTTCAATACTACGCTATGACAATGCAATAACAAATGCAATAACAATTCCTCTCTGTAGCTCTTTAATATCATATAATTTTCCTGTCATCGATATAAGAATTTGAAATGATATCCCCTTGAAGATAGAATTTTAAATATATTTTCAGATTCAATTAGGAATTCACATGTTTAACGAGACTGAGACGTGTTTGCGCATATAAAGTGAATGAAAAATGCAAGAATTTGATTTATTTACCTTGCCACGAGGACGCACACGTGACATGCTGGCACGTGGCGATGTTACTTCCTCAGCCCCCTGTATTTTGTATCTCGTTATGCAATTCATATGTGCTCACAACGACAGTTGCGCAGATGTTTTATATATATAATAAAAAAAGCTGCGCGACTGTGTTGTTATGAACACATAACGAGTGCACGATGAGTTATAGAATACAGGGGCTGGGGTGCTTTTCTATCGGTAGATGTCGGTGTCGTTATGTGTATTGTAAAGTGAGTATAAAAAGAGTGGCGTCAATGCATGTGCCTAATGCTGATTGGCTCCGCCATTAAGTGTCTTTATTGTTAATTAGAAAGAAGCCAACATTAAGGAAAGAAGAGGTTAAGGCGAGGAATTGACACTCCAAATATAGGACACAAAATGACAACTTCCGGCTAATTGGCGTCACTCTCTTTATATCACTCTAGTGTATTGGGCAGATATTTTATATGATAAAAAAGCTATGCAAAACATAAGGCACCGACAATTGTCGGTAGATATGTACAAAATAGCACCCCTAGAAATCGCGGGATATGCCGCGGAGCATAACGACCTTGAACTTGGAGCTACGATTGCCGCCGAGACCATAACGAATTTCATTAACCGCGACGACGGCGTTCCGCTTCTGATTACTGGATTCCGCGGACACGAATGACAAATTCGTATGCCTTTAAATCCGAGGCATAAATGTTTGTTACTTTTTATGTTTATATTTTAAGATAAGATTAGAAACATTCATGAAATTAGAAATTAAAATTAATATTTACATTATTATCTCTGTACAAATATAATAATACAATAATTTAATCATTATTAATATTTCGTCCTATAATATATAAAAGTACATATAAAATATAAAAGTAAAAAAAAGATTTGCAAAGCATAATATTCCTTTTTTATCTATCTGTTACACACGTTTATATGATTTACGATTTAGAAAAGAAGAGTTTCCCATTTTCTATGCGCTGAATCCGAATCCGCAAGTTAGGCTGATATTTCATGTGTCATACGACAAGGCTTTTCGAGCTTGTTGATTGGCTACAGAATATAGAAATTCTCGAATCTCTCTTGCGTTAAAAATTTATCATTCGACACATAAAATATTAATATTGACTACTTGTCAAGTTTACGAGAAAAATGGAATTAAGCCCAGTTAAGAAAGTGATTTTTTAGTATTTTTGAAAATTCGTAGCTGATGAATGATGTACAAGAGGTTTCAAATTAAAACTTGAATATTATATATAATATTTTAATGTCGAATTTTTTTATTGATAATAAATTGAACCTCTGGTGCTCTTTATTTTAGTTGATATTTAAAAAAATGTATTTTTTAAGCGTTTAATTCTATTTTTCTCGTAAATTTAACATGATAGAGCATTCTAATTTTTGAATTCGGATTCAATGCATAAAAAATTACGAAAAACTACTCTTCTTTTCCAAATCAAAAGAAAAAAGTTCCAATTTTATTGATATATTATTAAAAATGTTCCGAAATGTTGATTAAAATCAATTTTTATATATCAAGCTTTTAAATTAATAGAAATTTGAATAAAGAAATCGTTGGAATTTCTGATCTTTGTGATTTTTAGAGTCTTCAAAATTGAGAATATCTTTAGAATTCATCACGTTAGCAAGTTTTGCTAGGTTTTTTTCTCACAAATCGTACTTTAAATAGTTTCTTACGAACAAATTTTCGAGTTGTCTTACTAACATGTTTCAATGTCATAGATGAGTTATTTTTGCATCCTCGTGAAGTTTCGCGATAAGGAATGCGTGACAGCGAAAGAGTAGTTGGAAAGAACATCATAAAGCTAATTGGGCGCTGCCTATTATCACGTGCCGATAATATAATTGTTCGCTTATCACTATCTCTCCTCCTCCCCGTCCCTTTTGTTTCTTACAGCCCAATGTGTTAGATTAGATTACAAAATTTTATGCTGTGTCATGTGAAGGCATATTATTCACCGTAGATATGATCTTTCAATTTGTGATGTTCGAATGTTAATCAAATCAATTACATAACAAAGTTATAAATCACATTTCCATCAAAAAGCACGGGAAGTACTTAAAGTACGGAAGTACTAATGTTACAATTAACATACTAAACAACTACTTCAAAAAACTTCAAAAAAGGCGATGAATAAAAAATTTATATCAAGATTGTAATTATGGGACTAAAAATGAAAATGATCGAAAAGAACTCGAAAGAGACTATGAAAAAACGCAGTAAAAAAATAGTTTTTTTTTACTTTCTGAAAGTTTTTTACTTGATTGATATTTTCTTATTGATATTTTAATGTTGTACTATTATTCTAGAATTCAATTTTTATTACATTCAAAAGATTTCTGTGTAAAGATAACTATTAAAGTCAAAATGTAATACAATGATTAAGTGGTGATGGCCATAAAATACTACTGTTCATAATTATTCAAACAATATTTTTTAATGTATTATTACGATTTTAAAAGTTAAGTAAGTTAAGTGTTCCATATTGTTGTTAACAGAAATAGTACTTTATTACAATAATTGACTTTGTTTTTGTTGCATTGGTAATTATATGTATATTCCAAATTTAAATTAGTAAGATAACATTCACCGAACTATCTCCAACTATTCTTGAATTGATATTGTATCAGGATGTTGCTTTAATAATTAAAATTTAGAATTTACATTGTACAATTACAACCATACAAAACAGTTATATTAATAAAATATTATCTGTATTAATAATATAACAGTATGGACTCTCACTTGATAACATCGGAGTAAAATATACAGTAAGTCTAAGTAATAATGTACTTAGATCCTATAAAAAAATGAATTCTCAATATATCATTTTGAATAACGACAAATTTTTTTACTTGAACTTTTCTTCAAAGTAAAAAAAAAACTGTTTTTTTTTTCCATTTCAATAGCATTACGAGCCTGATTTCCTGAAGAACAGAACAAAGAAAAAACAATGTCCACAAATACTTAATTAAACAATTATTATAAAAAACTTATAAATGATTCATATTAAATTTCAAATACTAATAGTATTATTTTAAATAAGATATCGTGTTCCCAATAAAAAATTTGAATACATAAGCATAATCATTATATAAAATCATTATATAAAATATAATTTTATATAATGATGTTTAACTTATATATAATTATATACATAAATTTCTTGTTATGTATATTTATATATATATAAAATGATTCATATTTTTATACATACTTATATATAATTTATTGTAATTTGTATATTAATTTACATAATTATATATGAGATAAGTACGTTTTGCCACAAGATAGATGCTCTTCTCGTAAAAAAAAAACGCTCAGGGATCTTATAAGAAGACGTATACAAATAGAATTGCTGAGTCTCTTGGAAATTTCCAAACTCTTTTGGAGTATTCTTTCTACGTCTTTGAAAGCTGTAACTGTCATGTGTGTTCTCAGATTGTACGAGATCACAGAAGTGAAGCAACGCTAGATGTGAATAATTGTTTGAGAGCACCTACCATGATATTTATTCCCAAATATTCTTTTATTATAATTTTCGTATTTTGGAATGTGATGCTAATTAATAATATTAATTTTAGCAACAAAACTGGATTAATTATTGTTTTCAATTTTTACTATTATTATAATAATTATTATTATAATAATATATATATAATACATATATATATATATATATATAATTATATATGATTATAATTAATATATAGTATAATTATATAATACTTCACATATATAGTTTTATATATATAATTATATACAGTTTATAATTATGTATGACATATTTTTTACTAGATTATTAGATAATTATTTAAATTTATTTTTATTTATTATTATTTTTATTTTTATTAATTATTTAAGGGAATCTCTAACAACAATTTTTATTAACAGTGTATGATATTTATCATACACTATCTTGATCTTATTAACTTGAATGTTATTTTCATATTTCTTTTAATATTCAATCTGACAATAGTATATCTGTAAAATTTGAATTTTATTACGTTGACTCATGATTTCTCTTGTTGCAGTTTATTATTAGTCATTGGTGATAAATTTTTTATTTTTTTCTCTTATATCTCGTCGGTACAATTTATTTATGAGTACATCTTATTTATAGAGTTTGCATTGATGCGGAAAATTTTTTAGTGTTCATATATGCATACAATTATAATAAGAAGCTCAGTATAAAACAGCATCATGGAAAAAAGGGAACTCTCTTTCTCTTTCAAAAATTTATTCACCACAATAGAATTGATTTTCATTAATATATTATAGATAGAATGATTTATCAATCTTTGACTCTGTAATCAATAAGATTGGAAATAAGACCGTTTATATTAAATACATTACTTTAAATACGAAACGCCACTACGGTCTGAATGTTAAGATATTGAACTTGTATTCATTTAAATGAATTAATTTTAGAAATGATAATTGCATACCGATATGGTTGTCGGACTTTCAACGCAATCAATCTGAAATATTAATAATCCCCCCAAATTTCCCAAATTTAATCTTAAAAAAACTATAATAAACATATTGCGAAAAATATAGCCTCGGTCGGGAATCGAATCCGGATCTCTTGCATTCCGTGTGAGCATTCTAAGCCTTTAGACTACCGAGACTTTGACTCTGTACATTAATAATTAATTGCGATCTACTTATATTTGTAGTTTTTTCATCATTATGAGTTTTAGTTTAGTTAGTTAGAACAGTGTAATTAGAATTTAGATTTAGGTTATATACACGTGTGCATGCGTGCGCGCGCGCGCGCGCGTGTGTGTGTGTGTGTGTGTGTGTGTGTGTGTGTGTGTGTGTGTGTGTGTGTACACACTAAATATATAAACTCTTTTGTGTGTTAATTTCGACTGTGATAAAGACTATGAGTAAGTCGAAACTTGTTCCTAATGATATGTATCTATCACTAATTTTTACTATATGTTAACATACTTGATTTTAACTTATTATTAAATTATATTTGTTAGATATGAATATAACAAGCTGGTATATTTTTTTTGCTATATCCACAAATTGTATAACAATTTTTCATGAAATTCTATTGTGAATTAAAATATTTTGAAACAATCCTGGGCTTTCTATAATAAGAGATAATCCAAATTTCAGAGACTTTTGGAATTTTAATGTGAATTAAATTTCTGTTTCAATAGTCAGAGATCTTTTAATAACTTCCAAGGAATAGTATATTATACAATTACGTGGATTGCCACGGGCAATAAATTCGCGCGGCAAATATCTACAAGCGCGCGAGGGCGTATAAATTCTCGATGCGCAGACGGACACAAGTGTCGGTAGATTATATAATGTGTTGGTGTAATTATACCGGTTTTTTGCACAGATAAGATCTATTAATCACACCGAGCAATAGTATCTGCTTAGCGGATCAAATAATAAATCCGATATCTAGATCGAACAAAGCGCGCCTTGGAATACAGAGAACTTGAAGGAAATTATTAGTAACTTAAGAAACAACAAATGAAAAAACAATGTTATGTTTATTAAAATTTATCAGGTATTATTTATTTATTTATCGATCTTGATATTTCCAATAAGAATCATACTTTCTGTAATATGGAATAAAATATTCCTGAGAATGCGGACATTGCTCTTAAAAATGGAAGGAATCTTTCGGAAAGTCAAACGCCGCGAACGTTGCTTCAGAAACGATTAATTCAGAAATACGTAAAGTAAGCAAATCTTTTCGACTGTCAATAAAAAATTCTGAAAATCTTAAAAATACTGAGAATATCGAAAATAAATCTTAGACAAGTCATTTGGACGACGTTCGAATCTCATAGCGCGGATGCGCCTCTCCATTTGCAAGCCTCATCTGTCGCATGTAAATGAGTCCCGTAAATGACGTGCGGATATTTATTTGCCGACGATATTAGCAGTCGCGAATCGTGCGCAAATTCGCGTAATTGCGTGTAAACACAAGCGAGCGATACTTAGCGGGTGTATTGTTAGCGTGACGCGATATACATGTTTTAGGGAAAGCGAGCGTATTCAGGAAAGATTTAATCTTTCGTAACTCTGAAAAATAATGTTCGTTTTTTTCTACAAGTCTATACAAAAGAATTCCGCCTTCTTTTTTGTGCTTATATTAATTATTATTCATACATCGCAAAAGCCAAAAATTGAATGGGGAGGAAGCAGTCACACAATTGAGATTGGAATTAGAGATATGCTCGGGAGAAGACGCTATTATAGTGCTATTTGAGTCACTCTATCTTTATCATTCATAAGACATAAAACAAGAATAAATTAAATGATATAAATAGTAACATCTCCCCAAACGCATTCCAGATAAAATGTTGATTTGCGTATTAATACAATATATTAACAACTTAAGCCTTAACTTAAAATTGTGAAAAATAAGTAAATATCTCAACAATATTAAAATTTTTCTGTAAATAATAATTGTAAAGTCATGAATTTGTTCAAATTTCAAGGCAAGCCTGCTTTATTATAAGAAAACTTTTCACCAAAAAATTATTTCATAAGAACACGAATAAAAAAATCTCATAACGCTTTTATTTTATTCTGTATGATTACTTACAAGAAAATGCAACACTGTCGCGTCCATCTGTGACAATGTCGTGTACTCTTTTTGGATGGAATTTTACATCAATTTAGCCTTATTTTAAAATTTAGAAGCACTTAAAAAATTCCAGATGCAATGGAAATAATAAAACC
>Ga0157363_1005536_pt1 | contig 11786 bp, 9 predicted proteins | sample AttsexASBM1_FD_111477 | JGI IMG/M metagenome (GOLD analysis project Ga0157363, IMG submission 111477) | Fungus gardens microbial communities from leaf cutter ant in Ribeirão Preto, State of São Paulo, Brazil - Atta sexdens ASBM1 | ecosystem: Host-associated > Fungi > Mycelium > Unclassified ...
ATTCCGTTAAATCTTCAGTTCATGGGGCTGCTGAGCAGTATGAGGGTGGTTAGCGCCCGCATAGACCTTCAGCTTACGGTACATGTCGCGACCCAGCGGGTTCTTAGGCAGCATGCCTTTGACCGCGGTCTCGATCACGCGCTCAGGGGCCTTGGCGATCAGCTTCTCGAAGCTGATTTCCTTGATGCCGCCCGGGAAACCGGAGTGGGAGTAGTACATTTTGTCCGAAGACTTGGCACCAGTGACACGTACCTGCTCGGCGTTGATGACGACGATGTAGTCGCCGGTGTCAACGTGAGGGGTGTACTCGGCCTTGTGCTTGCCGCGCAGGCGCAGTGCGATTTCGGTAGCCAGACGACCCAGGGTCTGACCAGCGGCGTCGACCACGAACCAGTCGCGCTTTACTGTTTCTGGTTTAGCAGTAAAAGTTTTCATTCTTTATAGCCTCAAGGGCCGCCCAGCGAAAATAAGACGGCGGATCTTACTGGATAGTGCTTCGCTTGACAAGACAAGCGCGCAGCCGCATAGGGACGCTATCGGGGGCTCGGGTCAGCGCGTCCAATATTCGGCAGGGTTCTTTCGTGGGTGGTGCATCACTCCCACCGCACTGAGAGGGTGAGGATTATCCAGATTACGGAGAAGATTTCAACCTGCTTTGTCGAGTAAACGCGCGTTTCGTGACGCTGGTAGCAGACATGACCTTAGGGCACGCGCGGGTACTGGACACTGATGCCGAAAGGTAAGACGATCCAGCCAATCAAAGCCCTCTTGCCTTTATAAGAATAATCACCATGATGTTCGACCCACCTTCGGCGTCATTGCGGCGCGTCAACATTCTGGCCATCGACACGGCCTTCGCGTCGGCGCTGATGCAGGCCAAGGACTTCTTCCACCTTGCCTGTCTGCGTTTCGGCCGGCAGATGGGTATCGGCCCGCAGCCGATGTTCGACATCCACCTGGTGAGCCCGGACGGGCGGCCCGTGAACAGCTTCAGTTCCGTGCAGATCCCGGTGGATGGTAGTCTGGAAGACGCCGACCTCATCCTGCTGCCGCCTTTCGCGGAAAGCTTCGACACGCTGTCCGTGCGCTACCCCCAGGTGCCTGCCTGGCTGCGCGAACAGCATGCGCGGGGCGCGGTACTGTGCGGTGAGTCGAGCGGGGTGTTCTGGCTGGCCGAAGCCGGTCTGCTCGATCACAAGGAAGCCACCACCTACTGGCGCTTCTTCGACAGCTTCGCCGCACGCTTTCCGAAGGTGAACCTCAACCGCGACAAGCACCTGACCGACGCCGACAACCTGTACTGCGCGGGCGGCACCACCTCGGCGTGCGACCTGTACATCTACTTGATCGAGCGGTTCTGCGGCGCGAGCGTGGCTCGGACCGTGGCCCGCGACATCCTCTACGAGGTGCAACGTAGCTATACCCCTGGGCGCATCGGCTTTGGCGGCCAGAAGCTGCACCAGGACCTGTTGATCCTGCAGATCCAGCACTGGCTGGAGGAACACTTCGCCGACAAGTTCCGCTTCGAGGACGTGGCCCGCAACCACGGCATGAGCATCCGCAATTTCATGCGCCGCTTCCAGAGCGCGACGGGCGACAAACCCCTGCACTACCTCCAGCGGCTGCGCATCGAAACGGCCAAGGGATTGCTCTCGAGCACACGCAAGAGCATCAAGACCATCAGTTACGAGGTGGGGTACGACGATGCGAGCTTCTTCGCCCGCCTCTTCCGCCAGCATACGCAGCTGTCACCCAACCAGTATCGTCAGTTGCGGGCGTCGGGCACGGAGAGCAGCAGACCGCAGGCGGTGGTCGAGGTGGAGTAGCGGCAAGCGGCAGTGGATGAGGGGCATTCATTCGCAGCCACACCACGCTGAGGGCATCGATCACAGCACCCTGTGGAAGCAACTGTCTTTTTCTACTGGGCACAGGCCCGACCGCATGGGCTGATATGTGGGCTTACCCGCGACGCAGGCGGCGCCTGACAGGGCCCTATCGCTGGCAAGCCAGCTCCCACCTAGACCTCTGCAGCCATCAATGATGTAGTCATGGCTGCGCAAGCAGCTTGTTGGAGCAACTGTCTTTTTCTACTGGGTACATGCCCGACCGCATGGGCTGATGTGTGGCCTTATGCGCAACGCAGGCGGCGCCTGATGGGGTCCTATCGCTGGCAAGCCAGCTCCCACCTAGACCTTTGCAGCCATCAATGATGTAGTCATGGCTGCGCAAGCAGCTTGTTGGAGCAACTGTCTTTTTCTACTGGGTACATGCCCGACCGCATGGGCTGATATGTGGGCTTATCCGCGACGCAGGCGGCGCATGACAGGGTCCTATCGCTGGCAAGCCAGCTCCCACCTAGACCTCTGCAGCCATCAATGATGTAGTCATGGCTGCGCAAGCAGCTTGTTGGAGCAACTGTCTTTTCTACTGGGTACATGCCCGACCGCATGGGCTGATATGTGGGCCTACCCGCGACGCAGGCGGCGCATGACAGGGCCCTATCGCTGGCAAGCCAGCCCCCACCTAGACCTCTGCAGTCATCAATGATGTAGTCATGGCTGCGCAAGCAGCTTGTGGGAGCGGGCTTGCCCGCGATAGCGTCCGGTCCGTCACCGCCTGCATCGCGGGCAAGCCCATTCCCACACAGGATGTGTCGGTCTGTCAGACCCGCGATGCAGTCAGTGGGTGTGGCCTACCGCTCAGACAACCAACGCCCTCGAGCGTCTTCTCGTTCGAGGGCGATCGGCCTAGCCCCCTGCACTCAAGGCTTGTGCGCCCGCGACAGGAACTCGTGGGACTGCATCTCCAGCAGCCGGCTCAGGGTCCGCTGGAACTCGAAGCTCAGACGCCCTCCGGTGTACAGGTCCTTGAGCTCCACTTCGGCCGAGATGATCAGCTTGACGTTACGGTCGTAGAACTCATCGACCATGTTGATGAAGCGCCGCGCGATGTCATCGGTAGTCACACCCATCTGCTCCACGTTGCTGAGCAGCACGGCATGGAAGATCTTGCCCAATTCGATGTAATCGTTCTGGCTGCGCGGACCATCGCACAGTGCGCGGAAGTCGAACCAGGCCACGTCGTCGCAGGTGCGCAACGCATGGATTTCGCGATTCTCGATCACCAGCACGTCGTTCTCGACCGCCTGGGTGCACTCGGGCGTCAGCGCCTTGAAGCTCTGGCGCAGGCTTTCGTGCGCGGCCTCGTTGAGCGGGTAATGGAACAGCTCGGCCTGCTCCAGGTGCCGCAACCGATAGTCCACGCCGCTGTCGACGTTCACCACTTCGGTGTTCTGCTTGATCATCGCGATGGCCGGCAGGAAGCGCGCGCGTTGCAGGCCATCCTTGTACAAGCCGTCGGGCACGATGTTGGAGGTCGCCACCAGGGTCACGCCATTCTTGAACAGCTCTTCCATCAACGTGCCGAGGATCATGGCGTCGGTGATGTCGGAGACGAAGAATTCGTCGAAGCAGATGACCCGCGCTTCCTGGGAGAAGCGCTTGGCGATGATCGTCAGCGGGTTCTTCTCGCCCTTGAGCGTTTTCATCTCTTCGTGGACGCGTTTCATGAAGCGGTGAAAGTGCGTACGCATCTTCTGCTTGAACGGCAGGGCTTCGAAGAAGGTGTCGACCAGGTAGGTCTTGCCACGTCCCACGCCACCCCAGAAGTACAGGCCCTTGACGGGCGCCTGCTCCTTGCGGCCGAACAGCTTGCCGAACAGGCCAGGCTTGTCGTGCTCGGCGGCCAGCAGATCGTCGTACAGCCGCTGCAGGTGGCGCACTGCTGTTTCCTGCGCCGCGTCGTGGAAGAAGTCAGGGCGTTTCAGATCGGCTTGATAGCGTTCTAGAGGCGTCATAAGTGGTCAGCAAGGCAACAAAAGCGGGCCGTCACTGTAGCGACGGCCCTGGGTAATGGCAATCGGACTTGCGTCAGATTGTCTCAGTCCTGAGCCGGCTGCAGCGCCGCACGCAGCCCTTCGATGGCGCGGTCGCGCGCAGCGGCGTCGGCGAATGCCGGGCTGTCGGCGACCTGCTCGTCATCGAGCCAGACACTGAAGCTCGTCGCCTCGGCGCGCAGGTCGAGCTCGGCGCCCTGTTGCAGGCGCTTGCTCACGGCGCCAGCGGCCTTGCCGTCGGCGAAACGGCGCGACAGCAACAGTTGCTCGCCATCGGCAGCCAGCAGACGGAAGCGGAAGCTGCCATCGTCGTCACGGAAGCTGACGAAGCGCGCAGCCTTGGCAGCCTTCTTCTTGGCCCCGCTGGTCACTTGAGCGCTGGCACGGAACGAGCGCAGCCCGACGGCTTCACGCAACTGCTCGAGGAACGGCGATGCGGTACGGCGTGCTTTCTGCGCGCCGGCCAGAAGAATGTCTTCCAGGTCCGCCGGACGTTCGATCAGTTGGTGATAGCGCTCGCGTGCCTCGCCCAGCTGGCTGTCCAGCAGCTGGAACAGACGCTGCTTGGCCTCGCCCCATCCCAACCCTTCCAGAAGCGCCTGACGAAATTCGCCGCTCTGGGCAGGGGTGGAGAACGCCTGGTAGAGGGTGAACAGGTGCGACTGGTCAGGGTCCTTCGGTTCGCCTGGCGCGCGCGAATCGGTAACGATGCGCGAGATGGCGTCTTTCAGGTCCTTGGCGCTGCTGAACAACGGAATGGTATTGTCGTAGCTCTTGGACATCTTGCGCCCGTCGAGGCCTGGCAGCGTGGCCACGCTCTCCTCGATCAAGGCTTCGGGCATGACGAAGAATTCCTTGCCCTGGCCGAACAGGTGGTTGAAGCGCTGACCGATGTCGCGGGCCATTTCCACATGCTGGATCTGATCGCGCCCGACCGGCACCTTGTGCGCGTTGAACATCAGGATGTCGGCGGCCATCAGCACCGGGTAGCTGTACAGCCCCATGCTCACGCCGGCATCCGGGTCCTCGCCGTTCTCCAGGTTCTTGTCCACCGACGCCTTGTAGGCATGAGCGCGGTTGAGCAGGCCCTTGGCACTGACGCAGGTCAGCAGCCAGGTCAGCTCCGGGATTTCCGGAATGTCGGACTGTCGGTAGAAGGTCACCTTGTCCGGGTCCAGGCCACCGGCCAGCCAGGTCGCGGCGATTTCCAGGCGCGAGCGCTGGATGCGCAACGGGTCGTCGCACTTGATCAACGCATGGTAGTCGGCGAGGAAGTAGAACGAGTCGGCGCCAGGCTGCTGGCTGGCGAGGATCGCCGGGCGAATGGCACCGGCATAGTTGCCCAGGTGCGGCGTGCCGGTGGTGGTGATACCGGTAAGAATCCGTGTCGTCATGGGTTATCGCTTGATCAGGCTTGCTCAGTTCGAAAGACGCGGCAGCAGCAGATCCTTCAGATCGGTCAGCTTGCCATGAAAGAAGTGTCCGCATTCTGCCACTTTCAGCAGTTCATGGGGGCGCGCCAGTGCGTCGGACCATTCGTACACGAGAGAGGGCGCCACCACTTCGTCGGCGTCCGGTTGCACCACGGTCAGCGCGCCGCGCTCCGGCAGCGGGAAGTCCGGGCCGAGCCGCATCACGGCCGGCGCGATCATGAACAGGTGCTGCACCGGTGTTTCGCGTGCTTCGAGCCGGCCGACCAGGCTGGCCGCGACGAAACCGCCGAACGAAAAGCCCAGCACGACCAGTGGCAGGCCGGGGTGACGCTCGCCGATCCAGGCGGCGACGGCCTCGGCGTCAGCCACTTCGCCAGCGCCCATGTCATGGCTGCCGGCGCTCTGGCCGACGCCGCGGTAGTTGAAGCGCAGCGTCGCGTAGCCAGCGTCGCGCGCGGTGCGCTGCAGGGTGGAGACCACCTTGTTGAGCATGGTGCCGCCCTGGACCGGGTTGGGGTGGCAGATCAGCGCGACGCCACGTGCGTCGGCGACGTCCAGGTGCAGCGCTTCCAGCGGGCCGCAAGGGCCGTCGATGAACAGCGGGGTTTCGCGGATGAGCAAGGCACTACTCCGTGACCTCAGGAAAGGTCGACTCGTCTAGCTTGGGAATTCTGTTCTGGCATATTGGCGATCGCTCGCGGTATACAGCGCAGGTCTGAGCCGGTAACGTAAAGCAAAGCCGTTTAGAGAGGAAGGACTCGTGGAACACTCGCTTCTAGTTTGGTTGCTGCCCACCCTGGCCCTCGTGGTCGGCGTCGTGGTCGGTTTCGCCCTCGCCCGCCTGCTGCCCAAAGCGGTGCCGAGCAGCACCCAGCGTCAGCTGGACGACATCCAGCAGCGCTTCGACACGTATCAGAACGAAGTGGTCACCCACTTCAACAGCACCGCGACCCTGGTGTCGCGCCTGACCCAGAGCTACCAGGACGTCCAGAATCACCTGGCCGACGGCGCCAACCGCCTGGCCCTGGACGAGCTGACCCGTCAGCGTCTGCTGGCGTCGCTGCACGCCGAAGCCGCACAACCGCACCGCGACCGCCTGACCCCGCCGAAGGACACCGAGGCGCCTCGCGACTATGCGACCAAGGCACCGGATGCGCCGGGGATGCTCGATGAGAGCTACGGGTTGAAGCGCTGAGTGGCGCATGCTGCATGAGGGCCTCGCAAGAGGCCTTTTTTGTGGCCGTCGTTGGACGTTTTTCGATCGTGAGGGCGCTCACGTCATTCCCTTGAGGCGCTTGAACTGACCTCTCGCGGGCAAGCCCGCTCCCACAGGTGGATGAGTGCGGTGATGATCTGACAGGCCGAGGTGCAACATGATTAAGCATGGCTACAAACGTGGGCCTAGATTTGAATGTTTCGTTGAACAGGACAAGACCCACGAGCAAATTATTGAGCGCGCAACTCGCTCTGGTGGCGGAGATCTATTCTAATGAGCAAGCCTGGGCGAAGCATCTTGAGCATAGAAACAATGCACTCCGGCAGGGCCTGCCTAAATTTAACCTCACATATAGAATGGGAAGATTTTCCGCTTTATGCACTAAGGCTTCTTGAGCCACTGAAGGGTTATATTATTAACAAGTCAGACGCTGTCGATATCAGAGTCTGGGACGTCGCTATCGAGCAAGAAATTTTTCGTCTTACTTTCGATGATTTTCCAGTCATGGTATCACTCGAAGCATCAACACCAGCCGGCGATCTGCTACTTGCCAAACTCAAAATAAAACTAGGAAATCTGGATCTCTAGGGATCTCAAGGCACATTCAAACCAAGCTATTGCCCCTTGCAAGCACTGTCCGGCCTGAAAGATCATGCAAAAACCCAGGGCAGGCCACTCCCCGCCCAAGCGACAGATTTTGGATGAGTATCTTGATTGCATCTCATCAAGCCTGCTCACGCCTGATCAACAAGAGCCTCAAATCGCGTCGGACAAAAGCTCATTTTACCAATCCGCATTACACGGCATCTGCGTCACTGTGCCGACTGTCATCTTGATCAACCTCAACACATCTTAAAATACTGTTTCCTTCGCACGATCCCAAGCACTCACCACAAAAATCACTATGAACTCGTCCGCGAAACTCACCAAGCCACTTTGAGTCACGCATTGATTTCAAATACCACATTACTTATTCATTACTCAACGCTCTGCCAACCTACATCATCTGCGAAGTCCATGGCTATTGACACAGGCGCAACGCCTGCTCCACATCCGCCAGCAGGTCATCCACCTCCTCTAACCCGACCGACAGCCGCACCAACCCTTCGGAGATGCCATGCTGCAGACGCTCCTGTGGGCTGTACGCGCTGTGGGTCATGCTGGCCGGGTGCTGGGCCAAGGATTCTGCATCCCCCAGGCTCACCGCACGACTGAACAGCTGCAACGCATTCATGAAGCGCCGCCCCGCAGCCACGCCGCCCCTGAGTTCGAAGGCGATCATGCCACCCGGCAGACGCATCTGCCGTTGCGCCAGGGCATGCTGCGCGAAGCTCTCCAGCCCGGGATAGCGCACCTGCTCGACCTGAGGCGCCTGTTCGAGCCGTCGCGCCACGGCCAGGGCATTGCTGCAGTGACGATCCATGCGCAGTGCCAAGGTCTTGATGCCGCGCATCAGCAGCGAGGCATCGTGGGGCGACATCACGGCACCGGTCATGTCCTTGAGCCCCTCCAGACGGATCCGCCCCACCAGCGCCGCACTGCCGATCACCAGGCCAGCGGTGATGTCGCCATGGCCACTCAGGTACTTGGTCGCCGAGTGCACCACCAGATCAACCCCCAGCGCCAGCGGGCGCTGCAGGTAAGGCGTGCAGTAGGTGTTGTCCACCACCACCAGCACGTCATGACGACGTGCCACGTCCACCACGCGGGCGATGTCCACTAGGCGCATGGTCGGGTTGGCCGGCGTCTCGAAGAAGATCATTCGCGTACGGGGCGTGATGGCGGCCGCCAACGCCACGGGGTCGTCGAGGTCGACATGCCGGACCTTGACGCCGAACTGGCCGATGCCATGGTGCACGAACGCGAACGTGCAGCCATACACGGTCAGGCCGACGATCAACTCGTCGCCTGGACGCAGCAGGGTCCACAGGGTCGAGGTGATCGCGCCCATGCCTGACGCCAGGGCCAAGGCTGCCTCGCCCCCTTCCAGCGACGCCATGCGCTGTTCCAGCACGGCCAGGGTCGGGTTGGAGATGCGGCTGTAGAAGTGCCCGTCGGCCTCGCCCGCGAAGCAGGCCGCGCCGTGTTCGACGGTGGGAAAGGCATAGGTCGAGGTCTGGTAGACCGGAGGTATCAGGGCGCCTTGATGGGCCTGGGGATCGTAGCCATGGTGGATGGCCCGTGTGGAAAAACCGTAGCGCTCGTCAGCATCGCCCATGACCTAATGCCTCCAGTGGTTTGGCATAAGCTTATGCCACTGAAGCGATCTACGCGCCCGGACATGACTGAAGGCGCGCCAGGTAGTGCTGCCGCCGCGAGAGCCCATGGGCACTGGCATGGACTCTCGCGTGCCGACCTACCTGGCCTGCGCTTTTTCCAGCACTTCGATCCGCGCGTTCAACTCACGCACCGACTCGATCAGCGGCGCGACCAGCTTCTGGTAGTCCACCGTCAGCAGCCCCTGCTTCTCGTGAACCACTTGCGGGTAGACCTTCTGGACATCCTGGGCGATGAGGCCGATGTCTTGCCGGCCAGAGTCTTTCCAGTTGAACTGAACGCCCTTGAGCTGCATCAGCTGTTGCGTCGAGCCGTCCAACGGTTTGACCTCGTCCTTCAAGCTCAGGTCGCTGAACGGACAGCACAGCTCACCTGCATCTTGCGCGATGGCCGGAACAGCCACGAACGCCAGCATTGCCGCCACCAACACGTTGCCTGCCTCAGATCTCACTGCCTTATTCCTCTTTCTTGTCAGGTACAAAAATGTACCGCGCAAGTCTAAGTTCGGCGTTTCTACGCACCATCAGGATTGGCGTAGATCCCAGACGAAAAAAGCTGTGGTCGTGTGCGTTTTTTTACAGCGTGCCCCCTGCTGGTCACCGCCCATAAAAAAACCCGCCAGGCTCATCGCCATGGCGGGTTTTTCCCTTCAAGCCAATCGCTAGATCGCGCCACGTGCGCGCAGTACATCCAGCACCTGCTTGACGCCTTCTTCCACGCTCACGCTCTGGGTGTCGATCACCAGATCGGCATCCAGCGGCACGTCGTACGGGAAGCCTTCGCCCGGGATGTTGTCGCCACCGGCGGCATACAGGCCCTGCGGGTCACGCTCGCGGCATACCTGCGGCGAAGCCTGCACGTAGACGGTGATCAGGCGTTCGCTGCCGATCAAGGCCTTGGCCTGCTCGCGCCCTTCGGCATCCGGCGCCACGAAGGCAGCCAGGGTCAGCAGACCGGCTTCGTTGAACTGACGGGCCACGTGCGCGGCGCGGCGCCAGTTCTCGGTACGACCGGCGCGGTCCTGCGGCAAGCCCTTGTTCAGGTCATGACGCAGGTTCTGGCCGTCGAGGACATAGACCGCACGGCCCATGTCGAACAGCTTGCGCTCCACGGCGTAGGCCAGGGTGCTCTTGCCCGCGCCGGACAGGCCACTGAACAGGACCGTCGCCGGCTGCTGGCCGAAGCGTCGCGCGCGCTCTTCGGTGCTCACGTGCGACGACGTCCCGTGCTGACCCGCGCCACCGTGTGGCAGCACCGGCGGTGCGATGATCATGCCGGCGCCGACGGTGCCGTTGGTCAGCCGGTCGATGACGATGAAGGCGCCGGTGGTGCGGTTGCTTTCATACCCGTCCAGCGCGATCGACCAGTCCAGGCTGACCTTGACCTTGCCGATCTCGTTGAGCTGCAAGGCGCTGGCGGCCCCGCGCTCCAGGGTGTTCACATCGACCTTGTGGGCGATGCTGGCGATCGAGCCCGGCACGTAGCTGGTGGCGCGCTTGATGTCGTACTTCTTGCCCGGCAGCATCGGCTCTTCGGCCATCCACACCAGCATCGCGTCGAACTGGTCGGTGACCGGCGGCACGTTGTCGGCGTGCACCAACAAGTCGCCACGGGAGATGTCGATCTCGTCTTCCATGGTCAAGGTCACGGCCTGGCCGGGGCCTGCGTGCTCCAGCTCGCCCTCGTAGGTGACGATGGACTTGACCCGGCTGCTCTTGCCCGACGGCAGGACCACGACTTCGTCGCCCTTGTGCACGATGCCGCTGGCCAGGGTGCCGGCGAAGCCGCGGAAATTCAGGTTGGGACGGTTGACGTACTGCACCGGGAAACGCAAGTCGGTGAAGTTGCGGTCGGCCGCGACTTCCACGGTTTCCAGGATTTCCATCAGCGCCGGCCCGGTGTACCACGGCGAACGCTCGCTGCGGTTGACCACGTTGTCGCCCTTGAGGGCCGACATCGGCACGAAGTGCAGGCTGCTGGGTTGCAGGTCGATGGCGTCGGCGAACGTCAGGTAGTCGGCCTTGATCGACTCGAAGACGCCTTCATCGAAGCCCTTCAGGTCCATCTTGTTGACGGCGACCACGATGTGCTTGATGCCCAGCAAGGAAGCGATGTAGCTATGGCGACGGGTCTGGGTCTGCACGCCATAGCGCGCGTCCACGAGGATGATCGCCAGGTCGCAGGTCGAGGCGCCGGTGGCCATGTTGCGGGTGTACTGCTCGTGGCCCGGCGTGTCGGCGATGATGAACTTGCGCTTGGCGGTGGAGAAGTAGCGGTAGGCGACATCGATGGTGATGCCCTGCTCGCGCTCGGCCTGCAGGCCGTCGACCAGCAGCGCCAGGTCGACTTCCTCGCCGGTGGTACCGGACTTCTTCGAATCACGGGTGATGGCCTCGAGGTGGTCCTCGTAGATCATCTTGGAATCGTGCAGCAGGCGCCCGATCAGGGTGCTCTTGCCATCATCCACGTTGCCGCAGGTGAGAAAACGCAGCAGTTCTTTGCGCTCGTGCTGAGCCAGATAAGCGAGGATGTCTTCGCTGATCAAATCGGATTGGTGCGACATGGAGTAACCCTGAAGTTAGAAGTAGCCCTGACGTTTCTTGTCTTCCATGGAGCCGGCACCGTCATGGTCGATGACCCGGCCCTGGCGCTCGGACGTGCGCGTCAGCAGCATTTCCTGAATGATGTCGGTCAGGCTTTCGGCTTCCGACTCGACGGCGCCCGTCAACGGGTAGCAGCCCAGGGTACGGAAGCGCACCTTCTTCTTGACGATGCGGGCCTTCTCCTCGTCGGAGAGGTGCTCGAGGATGCGATCGTCGTCGATCATGATCAGGGTGCCGTTCTTCTCGATGACGTCGCGCTCGGCGGCGAAGTACAGCGGCACGATCGGGATGCCTTCGAGGTAGATGTACTGCCAGATGTCCAGCTCGGTCCAGTTCGACAGCGGGAAGACGCGGATCGACTC
>Ga0157363_1005537_pt1 | contig 11785 bp, 9 predicted proteins | sample AttsexASBM1_FD_111477 | JGI IMG/M metagenome (GOLD analysis project Ga0157363, IMG submission 111477) | Fungus gardens microbial communities from leaf cutter ant in Ribeirão Preto, State of São Paulo, Brazil - Atta sexdens ASBM1 | ecosystem: Host-associated > Fungi > Mycelium > Unclassified ...
ATTTTTTTAGTATTATATAATTTCTTTTTGATATTATTCGAATATAAATTTTCAATATATTACATATTTATTAAAATTATCAACTAAATTAAATAGCGATTACAATATTGCAGTACCTGAATATTTCATTCCAATTAAGAACGCGTTCCCAACTTTTTCTTTGAAGAGATCGTTCCGCGTACTTGACACAAATTTTCTCGTAGATGCAAACATTATTTCCGAGCTCAGCTACTAGCTTCTTTTCGACTTGGTCAATGTCTAAGATCTTTTCATCATATATCAAAGGATGTGCTCGTTTTACTCGACTGATATAAGTATCTAAGAATTCAAAAAGAATACTTTTAAAAGATTTACAAAATAATATAAAAACTTAATTTAGTTTATTGAAATTTAATAACTGTTCATCTATGAAGTTAAAAATTTTTTGCGCATATAATAAGTAACATAATTTTTCTAAATACAATGATCTTAATTTGTTGTTTTAATTCGTTTGATAATTATAAAGCATTTCAAATTTCATTGTAATAGCCTTCTTTTGTTCTAATTCTTGGCGTACGTATTCATTTAACGGTAAGCAACTTCGATCAATTACTAAGTCATTACATGGCTTCGTGATCGGAGAGAGAAGTTGTAACAAGTGGAACACTTTCGTTTTCGCTGTTCGTCGATTTGAGTCACGTATCTGATGAGTTAACCGCGGAAAAGGCAAATAACCTATGACATACATATAATATTCTTGCTTTCATACTCGGTGCTTTCATGCTCGGCCATTAATATTGGCAATATTCTTTTACTAATCTTTATATTTCCTCTTTTGCCACTTCAATAATAATCTATTCACACTCTCGTCGATCATTATAATAAAAAAAAATACGGTCATATAATACGTGATATATGAATATAATATACAATATGTAAATATAAGAATTACATTATTATAAAATATATATTTTCTGTATGCATTACCTGGACTTAAAGCATAAGTGAGCTTCTTGAGGAAGTTGATGATTCTTACACTTGCTATAATTATTGGAAAACCGATCAATTGCACCGGAATTTCGAAGAGTGGTTCGTTTTGACCGGCCACTGTGACAAGTGTCAATACCAGGAAGTAGCAACCAAAGCGCAAGAATGTCCGCGGCAATTGCATTATGTAGTAGAGCTAAGACATTCGTTAGTTATTATAAAAAGTGTTGTGAAACCGACTCGACTGAAATGGACGTTGAGATTAACTTCCGCTATTGTGCGTGAGTAATACTTCTTCTTTCCGTCGTGCAGCTTTCTATATTTCATACAAAAGAGAATACTTTATGTTAGTGTATATGTAAAGAAACAATCTTTCCATTTAATCAGAAGCGCGTTATATAATTTATATTTTACAAATATCTTCTTAATTCATTTTTTAAATTTATTTTTTTCTATGATTGTTACACAGAGACAAAGTTGCTTCGATTTAAAGAAATTTCGATTAAATGAAAAAATTTCTTTAATTTGTAAAAAAATTTCTTTGATTTGATTTTCTTTTGATTATGAAAAAATTATGATTTGAATGTCAATTATATTTGAACATAATTTTTTTTAATCAAATAAATTTTATTTGCTTTTAAAAAATAAATTTAAAAAATTTTTTCACAAATCAAAGAAATTTTTTTTTAACCGTATAGAAACATTTCTTTAAATCGAAACAATCTTTTCTCTGAGTGCAAAATTATAAACTATAATAATAATGCAAGAAAAATGCATCTTATACATAAATTACATTATTCATTATGAAAATATTTCAATTAATCGAATCCTTCACTTTTTTCTTTAATAAAATTCTACATTTTCTACTATTTATGAAATTTTAGTCACGCACTTCACATAGTTCAAATCATTCAATCGCACCTTCATGAATAAATCGATCGCTGTTATTTCAAAGCACCATGATTATGCAATTCATAATAGATTGCGTATACTGCACTTCTACTGCATCGATGTTTTTCCGTTCAATTATGCAAACATGTATCATCTGAAACACGCACTTCAACTACATCAACGCATGTGACTTTGGTCAAAAACTTACAGCCTACAAACTGGCGGCTGCTTGCTGCTTTAGTAAAAACTTGTTGCTGAATGTTTCTCAGAGCATGAGGCCGTTGCCAACGCTCATGCCAACGAAGAGAAAGTGATTGCCCCTTCTCGAAGTCTTCGATCCTAGTTACATGTTATAACATTTGGCACGTGTTATATTAATATTTCGAGGATTTCTTTGCATCAGATCATTGAGAACAAATTCCGCAGACATAACTTTTGTAACTTGGTTCTTCCTAGCAGAGTTAGACATTGCGTTCTATCTAAAGCTATGTACTTATTCTCTAAATCTGAATCAGTGGATAATCATTGATATTAGTGCCAAGTATGCACTAATCAGTGAATGAAATGTGAGATCCCTAATCTAACTAATATTTATTATGTGATTTAATTAATCTTGTTTTAGTGCATAAATTCAATGAATGATATTGGAAGATTGAAACGTGCAAATATCAGTATTTTATAATAAAGTATTTTATAATAAAGTAAAAGACTTTTGTAATAAAACAAAAAGTTGTGTCGACAGGGCAATAAAAGTCAAATAAATATATCTAATTAAAAAGTTACATATATTAAAGAAAAAAAGAAACAATTATTTTACAAATATTTAAAATAAAATCTTCCCATTATAAAAATTCATATTACAAAAATTCGTATAATATGTTTTGACTACGAGATTAAGCCATCCTCAGAATATAAATTGCTGATGAATATAACTTAATTAATTTAATATAACTTAATTTTTTGAAGAATAATGTAAAACGCAGTGAAGAATTATAAAAGAAAAAAAATCAAAAGATCTTGAGAGTCTAAATCAATATTTTAGTTATATAATGCTCAAACATATTTTTTCTTTTTTAGTTGAACTTGATTATCCAATGCCAAGTATGCCACTAGGTAATTGAACTTCATTGATTATCCAGTGCCAAGTGTGCCACTGGGTAATTAGTAACTATCCACTGATTTAGAGAGTATTTAGATTTAGAGAGTAGATATTTTCTGGCAAATTGATATCACATATTTAAGTTAAATATATTTAAGTTAAACTTCGAGAGAGCAAAACAAAAATTTTTTTTGTGAAATTTATTCATTTTGTGCAAAAACATTTCAAATGAGTTTAGTTTTCGATTGGACATGAGGGAAATTAATTAAACTTATAATATTTACCACTGAGGAAAATCTCTTCAAAGGAATAAAATTTTGAGTAAGTACTATATGAGTCATCATTAAATGAATCATACAGTTCCATGATGATGCTGTGGTTAGTCTACTATCCCCATTCGTTCATTTTTTTTTAAATATTAACAATATACGATAACAAAGACACATAAAAAAAAAAAATCTATTGGACTTTATTAAGTATCCTGGTACCAGCCAAAATGACGTCATTTGACGTCAAAATGACGTAGCTTGCTACCTGAGTAAAACTACACTTACTATCTAAGTAGAAATACTCAGACAAATATCTCAGATAAATACGGTTGTAAAACAAAAACGTTAAGAATAAAAATATTTACTAGGTATACGATTTTTTAAAATTGTGGCATAACTTCTATCATAGATGTGTTCGCAAGATGTTACAACAGACTTAGCAGCAGTCGCTGCTGCGTGCTCAGATACGTTTACGTATGTCTCGCGTTTTGTTTAATAACCTCGATTATTCTACTTAACCTTATAGTCAACTGATCCCGGTCTCCCCTACTTCGTTTTTGTTCGCACTCAGGAATATTAACATTATATTGTACAATAGAATATAATTTGCACAATGATAAATCGTGTTTCTGGCGATGCAATATATAAACGATACTCAAGTATTCGTGATAATAATGTTAATTACTGAGAGAAAAAAATGACAATATTCTGCGACATTTCAAAATCTCGGTTGGACCGTAAAATAAAAATTTTAGCTCGTAAATTCATATCATAGATTATTAAAATTATAGAAAAATATCTGAATTAATGTTAACATTCAGTTCTTTCCATTAATTTTAGAAAATTATTCTGTCAATCTCTATAATTATTTGTAATAATTTATTTGTAAATTTAAAAGATGACACATGCATTCATATGGATGTATTTATACTCAATGTTACTGTTTATTTATTTGTTAATAAATAGGTACTTACATCTCGCTTATACGTGTCACTACTTTCACTTGATATACTGTAGCCTTGTAGAATTCATTTTTAGATTTTATATTTTAAAAATCTTGTATAACGCGACGTATCGTAATCGCTTATTTTATAACTTTCTATTTACTCTGTATATATATTTTAATAATGAAAAAAATAAATAAATTGTAACTTGAAAACATCGAATATTTCATTTTATGGTTACAAAATATTCCTATACTCTATGTAATTTATGACTTTAAATTTTATTTTATATTTCTTAAATATTATTTTTATATAATATGTATATCTTATATTCTTTAATTTTACACTTGCACTTCCAAGTTTTTATTTATTTCTATGCTATTGCGTCAGAATATTATCATATTTCAATGAGAAATAGCAAAAATGCAGACAACATACAGAACGTTCTTTTTTTTATTACGAAATATTCTCCCAGTCATTGCCATAAGTTCATTGCATACGATCCCGAAATCGTGCATTTCCGTAGGAAGTCCCATGGTGACGCTTTGCCAAATTATCAGTATTCCCGATCTCCGCTCTACCCTATTCTTTTTCCTATTTTAATACAAAAGCGCTGCCATCCCCAGATATAATCCGGAACCCAGCGGGGAAACGCGCGAAAATTATTAGAATAATCGTCGGCGTCTTTATCGACTTAAGCCCGATGCCAACTCGTCCCGAGTGGACATTTTCCAACGAACCGTGCGATCGTAAACGAGATCGTGCCAAGAGTCTCGGTTAGCAGTTAGAGCTAGAGCGATACGCGAAGGACAAACGGGATGTAATACCGATGAAACCGCGCCACTAACCGACCTCACTGCTCTCCGAAACAGCCAGCGACACATTTGGAATCCTCGCAAAAATTATCGCACGATATTGTCGTTGGAGTTTATTGACGTTTCTTGCATCGATGCCAAGCCACGTGCGATTTCCTGCTGCAATTTCCAGCTCCTTTTTCGTTGTACATAATACAGCAAAGAGATGAGATCAAAAAACTTTATCAATTTTTCTCAAAATAACGGGTGACTGGTAAATGAGATTAATTATTAATTCACTTTATTAAGACATCGATAGGCTGTTGTAATCGCTAAAAAATTCCTTGAATATCTGCATTTTTTACATTCTATCATGTAACGCTTGTACTGTGCATACATAATTTATGAAGTTTTGATATTTAAAGATAAGACAATACAGCCAGGAGAGGGAAGCAAAACGTTAATCATTAAACAATAAATTAAATAACTTATAATCTATATGTATAATCTGTATGTTGTATTATTAAAATTTTTCATTCATATTGTAATAAAAATGGATTTCGCTTTGTATTGGGTTGTCCGGAAAGTTCGTGCCGATATTGAAGGAAAATTGAAACGCAGAAAATTTAAATTTTAGTATACATTTATTAAATTATATAGGTTAGTCGGCATGAACTTTCCGGACAACTCAATATATGCTGCGTGTTGTAATGTCTTTTAAATTATTCAAATAATTTTATATGATATAATGAGACAGAAAGAATTTTTTTCGATATACTCTCTTTTTTAATATACTTGTTCGAGAACGCCAAAAGTTTTTCAATTATAAAATATCACGAAGTTTCGAAAAATTTGTCCTACTTCAAATTGACACCTTGTTAAAAATTTAAAAAGATCGTTTACGAAAAATTAACGTTAGCGATATGAGAAAATAGAGATATATTGAAATATATCTTTATAAAAGTTTTATTAATATGTAGCCAAAGATGTAGCTTAAAATACATTAATCTTTATTTTAATAATCTTAGTCGAATTATCCCGGGCTAGTTGAAATGGAATGCACTAGAAAAATGTATTTTTTAAATATTTGTTATCAGTTTCCCCTTATTATTAAAACATTATTAGGTAGTCAAATGTATGTAGTAACAAGTATAGAATTTATTTTTTCGATAAGTCTCTTAATTTCGTCTATAAAAATTCGAAACCGAAAAATGAGTCTATTAGTCCCAGTCTCCTTCTTTCACAATATCACAGGTTAATTAAATCATCGATTTCAACAGTGATGGTAATCATGCCTTAGCGTAGACGAATCTTCTTCATCATGTTCAGAACTCTAATACCCGGTAACGGACATGTCGGATAAAAGTTATGACAACCTTGGCCTTCTATACCAGAAATCAGTTGACCCATGTGAGCCGCGAAGTGATATCTCGATGGTACTTCTGCCATTGTGCTCAGACTTGTATCTCTGAAAGTAACAGTAGAGTTTTTATTAGCGTAATCAGCTTCCCCTGCGTCGCGAGATGCAATTATTTTCGCATTGGTATGATAAATAATCAGGTCATTTATCGTAAAATCGATTTTTGCACATCAATCAAAAGTTTAAGATTCATTTATTTTTATATTTTTATATAAGTGTGGCTATATGGATATGTGTATAATAAAATACGTTTTAAATATCGTGACAGTCATAAAATTTTTCCGTCTGACAAAGTGCTACAAAACTGAATCGAATATCGAAACAGTTGATCGTGTGAAACTGGTTTAGCTGCATAAAAATTAGCACAAGGCAATTCACCTTTTACTTTCGATATCGACATCAACCATGACTATAAACATATTAATACAAAGTCCAGTTGCATCCAGCAAAAACGAGGATATATTATCGGATCCTTTCTCTTCAATATACCCGCATTTGCATTTTCAGATAAGTTGAAAGGGAACAAACTAAGTTTCGTCGTCTCTTTTAGAACAAAATTATGTTGAAAATCTCTCGTGATAATATTCTACTTTAAACAAGTCTGTAATATATCGATTTCTCTGATTCTTTCTTTAGTTGAAAGAATAATTTAGAAACGTTTGTAGAAAGCATTATTGAAGTAAACTATTACCGGAATACAAAGCAGCAAGGCAAATCGCTTTCTTCCGGATTTTTTCGCGAAGATTCTCACGTACGTTGCTTTGCAAATCTATTCCCTCGGATTTCCGTGAGAACTAAAATCGACGTCGATTGCCAACGATTTTTGCTTTAAAAACCATCCGGATCTCGTCAAAAGCGAACGGATACCGCGCTGAATTCTTCGAGAAATCGTTCGATCTGTCGGAAGAGCAAAAGCGCGGCAGTTTCGTCACGCATGACTCCCGCAGAAGACGTTTTCCTCCATTGGAAAAGAGAAAGAAAGCTCTTCCCCTCTTTACGATTCCCAGCTTCGAAGGGGCGCCAGAATATAACGAGTAAACGCAAACGGCTTTTTAGCCTCTCCATCTTGATCGGTTTAACCCGGAGCGATCCGCGCCGATAAAAATCGGGATGCGTCAGAATGGACTGGCGTTTACGCAGGCATAAAAGTAAATATAAAGCTTGGATCCTTCCGGGACATTAACTGCGGCGCAAGAATCCTTCCTAGGACGATCTTCTTTCGCTCGGGGATGCCCACTTTCACACAGAAAAGACAATGAAGACGTGCGAAAGATAACGCGCGCATATATTTACTCTATCTACGACTTGTAATTATACTTAAAGTTATATTTGAAAACTTTTCGGGAAGTTTTAATACAATATTTTCCACAGTCGTGTCCCTTCTATGTGGCCTCTATTTTATAAATACTTATGCATAAATATTTATTCAGTTTAATATAGAAACTACGGAATTTTTATCTTATCACAAATACACGTGTAACTTTTAATGAGTGTGCAATGTAGTGTAAAGAAATATTGTGCTTTTAAATGAAAACAAAAATGCACTATACGTCGAGACAATGCTGTCGTTTTGGTTCATTATACTTTCTAATGGAACTCGCTTTTCTGCGTCAATTCATTTTACTGTTCGTCGACGTCGTTTTCGTTTAACACGTGGAAATGAACAGCCGTAATAAATACTTTTATTTGAGCTCGTTTTAATATCTTTAAGATCCGATTTACGATATATATAAACGATATAAACATTCCTTTAATTTTTGTTATTTAATCATATTATGATAATTACTCGTTTATTATTAGCGAATTATCATTCTATAATAGATTTTTAAGTATAATATATTTTAGAACAAATATTGTTAGAAAAAAGAGATAATAAAATGCGTAAATGTTCTAATTTCTAGTTATTAATATAAGAAACGAAAAGCTAAGATGTTAAATAAAAAGTACTATCTTGTAAGAAGAAATCATTACATATTAATTTGCTCGTTTCTTATTATATATTGTGTGTAAAAAGTATGTTAAGTAAAATATGTACATAAAAATTTTATTCATGAATAATACGAGAAATTTACGTTTATTTTGAAAATGAAAATAGTTCTGTATATAATTTATGACGAGTATGAAATGATCGAGTGTTTTTTTAACCAGAAACTATGAATTAATTATCGAAATTGTAAGTAACTCATTGCTTTCTATCAGCTTACATTATTTACCGATGAAATGTTTACAGAAGCAAGCCGGAGAAGGCCGCATAGCAGATGCAAAATGCTATGTATGCCGTGTTGCGGAGAAAGTATACAGATTGGATAATGAAAAGGAAAATATTCGTCGAGGTTACGATGAGGTGCGGCAAGACGTGCGCGTTTTCGGATGATACTTACATAAGAGACAGCTAACTTTCGCGCGGTAGCTTTCAGTTGGCCATTTTTCAAAATATGCGACAAGATCATTAATTCACGATAACATTCACGATTAGGTTATCATAATTCTTAAAGACAAATTAAAATCAATCAAATTGTAATGGTTAAATAAATATTAAATAATATATTTTGCATACTATTTCGTTACGAAATTTGGTTACGAAATGTAATTAATTCCAAAAATTATATATTTAGAACGCGTGATTTTCAAAATAACTGATTTGTTATATTAAGGTTAATTAAAGATTAGATTATGAAGACGCTAATTTGGCCTCCTTCTCCGTTTTCAATATACCAATGTTCTAAGGAATACGTGTTCGCGTGGTGAGGATCAACTCATGAATGTATATTAATACATTCATGTTGGAAATGTCTGTGCATCGGGTCCACTGCGATGATATATTCCACACTATGCAAATATAAGAATTTAAAAGCAGATAGATGCTGCATTTCCCGATTTTCCAGCAGAGTCAGTTTTAACGTAACGTTGCTTTTAATCAGAACGTGAAAGCACGAATTCGCGTTATAATTCTTTGCATTATCCGCATAACACAGCGGATACGTATATACGTGGGACCTAGCTGCATTGTACATCGTCCGATCGTAAATGAAAATTGCAAAATACGCACAGTGTGCACAATGTGCCGCGCGCCATTGTCCCGGTATCCAATTTTCCCAGGCGAGCAAGTATTTCTCGTTGGACATTTCCTACAGTCGTCTACGTCGTCGTTTTCCAAAACATCCTGTATATAATTGTGATGCACATGTGATTATTATTAGCTTTTAGCTCCGCTGAAGATTGCAAAATTTCTCGACACATCCATTCATCATTGATGGACAGTCATCGGTTTGTGCTTTTGAATAAGAAAAGTAGCCATTCGTATTCGCGTAAAATTATGTTCTTAGCAATTTTCCTCGTGCCATTATTTGCGTGACCAGAGAGAAATACGTTTTTTTCATATTCTTCACGATAGTGCCTTCATTTCAGGGTCGACGGACCCTGAATCGTTTAGTTGCAATGCCGATCGAAAGTTGAGTGAAAGTAAGAACATTGATGCAAGAGCCTCAATGAAAGTAGATTCTCACTTTGTTGTATCAAATAAATTGAGCAGCATACCAATTACCACTATCAGATTCTTCCCTAATTAATTTTGATAAAAATCAAACTTTAATAAAAAAATCAATCTTTGCGATTTAGTGACAAGTTCGTTATTTATTATTTAATCTAATAAGCCACTTTCTCTTCCTGTAATACAAATAGAAATAGATCTAAAATGTAAAAGTAGTTGCATACCTTATAAGATTTAAAAGAGATCGCTCCATTTCACTTAGTTGGTCTTGGTGAACAGACTTGGTGAGTTCGCATATTAGCTTCGGCAAGCAAGCAGTTTTGATCATTGTCATCATCTTTGCACGGCGTAGAGCAACTGCACAAAAATCGGAATCATATTGTCAATTATGCCGTGACACATGCAATATCATTCCGAATGATGGGACGATTAATGGATCACAAATATTATTCCGAATGACAACGCATATTCGAATAAATGACCAGCTTTGTTTAATCTCACTATAAGTGACAAGTTAAAAGCCAAGAACACGAGTCAAAAATTTCTAAAGATGTGGGATGTGCCAAGGACACTTTTACTTTCAGAAACAAAAAATATTCTCGTTACGTTCCAGATTTTTAGAAACTTAATTAGTACATTATACAAATACATTAGTAATATTAGCTATTCTATTTTTCTATTTTCTATTTTATAGGTATATTATAGTTTATTGTTATATTTTTTCTGATATTAAAAATAATATTAATTTGTTAGAAAATATTTTAGGAATAATTAAGTGATATAGAAAATATAAATATAGAAAATCATTATAAAATATCATAAATGTGTTACAGTTAAATTGTTATAATTAAATATTATCGTATATAACGCTCGCTAATTATAAATTTATAAATATTTATAAATATTTAAAAATATGCTACACGCATTCACTCTATAATTGGATTGAAACTCATTTTATCGTAGACTACTTTCCAATAGTATTATCTCGATTGAGAACTGGTTATGCTTATAACAAGATTTTGATAAGCTGTAAGACAAATGAGACGCACATACATTTTGAATCGAAGGGATTTCGATAAATCAAATGGTTGTCAAATAATTAAAACAGATGAGTGCATGACTAATTAGTCAATTCGCAGGATAATAATTAACTCCATGCAAACGCTAACAAGCGCAACTCGATGAATAATGGTATGACGACATATATATGCGTGTAGATCTCGCATATATTTTTATGCAATAGCAATTATAAAGGGAAAATGCTAAGCAGTTTGTACGCAAGGATGTCTTACACAAAGTTAAAATTACAGCTCAAATGGGATATCATTGTGTTGCTGCCAAAGTAAATATGTTTTATTGTAGAAAAAAAAGATTATATTATTAAATTTTGTATTTCGCAACGCATTTGTGAAAAAGTATTATGTTACATCGTGTATCATTTACACAAATAGTCTTACTCTTACCGTTATTCTTATCGATGTCTTTTTTCGAAACAACTGGTATCTTATCATGGGAAGGCCCTTTGAGTTGAGCCTTGGGTTCTTTCATAGCATCAGTTATGTTCCTCTCCGTTATGTTACCGAAAATTGAAGCGATCAATGCGCTATAATCGCCGGCAAAAATCAGAAACATGCCCAAAAATATTACTAACCGCACCGTACTGGCATCCATGTCGATTTTTTTCAATAAGGCGTGTTACGGCAAACTAGAGATAATCCTAATTTATTGTCAATCCTCTGGCAGACATAAGATGTAATAATGTACGAATCCACTGTGGTAGAGAATTACATCTGAAAGAAGTGTCAAATATTGAGCACAGTTGATTAATTAAAGAATAAATTTGCATATATAAATGCATAGTTAGAAAAATTTACTTTTGTTTTCTTTCCTACGTTTGTTACATGTGTGTGCG
>Ga0157363_1005538_pt1 | contig 11785 bp, 9 predicted proteins | sample AttsexASBM1_FD_111477 | JGI IMG/M metagenome (GOLD analysis project Ga0157363, IMG submission 111477) | Fungus gardens microbial communities from leaf cutter ant in Ribeirão Preto, State of São Paulo, Brazil - Atta sexdens ASBM1 | ecosystem: Host-associated > Fungi > Mycelium > Unclassified ...
AGCTACCTCTTCATTGTACTCGATTGCGATGCTATACAAGTAGGCGACATTCGATACAGTAATTCCTTGCTTTATCATCCAAATGCAATGCTTTTTGAGATTGCTCTCGCAGTAAGCATTGGCTAGATCCAAAAGTTCTGTAACGAAAGATGTTGCTTCAATCATGAATGTACTCAGGTCGATAACCGTTCAGGATGTATCCAATTTACCTAATGCCTTCTCCATGGGTAAATCGATCACGTCGGTGTATAAGTATTTCAGGAAAGCTTTGTAGACAATGTAGGAAAACTGATCATGCTCGATAACACTGTCAGAACAGAAGAACAAAAATGAGTAAAACTTGAGAAATTTTTAATATAAATAATGCAGATCTTTTCTTGAATGATTACCTTTGATTGTTTTCTGCCCAATCATGTTGAAACATGGTTCTGAAGTATGAAGAGCGAATTTTCAGAATAGCCTTGTGCACGTGGATACATTGTCCCTCCACTTGTATCTTCAGATCACTTGTAGACTATCATAAAAGAAGACAAAAGTCATTAGAGACAAATATGTACAATATTAGCTTAACACATAAAATATTTATCACATTTATCAATTAGAATCCAGCATAAAATGTATTATACAGTTTGATTTATCAATCAAATAACTCATTCTCAATTTTAGGTTTTTTTTCGTTAGAAAGAAGTTTCTTGAAATTTTCTTTTAAAAATACTCGAGCTAGTAACATTATATTTAAAATAAGATTTAATAAAAAATGATAAATCTTAACTTCAATAAGTGAAAATATTAGTATATATACACTGGATACAAAATACAATAAAAAATTGTAAAAGATAACTCTCACACAAATTCGAAAACTTTATGTGATCCACTCGGGTTTTAATGAAACTTTGAGTATGTTAAAGATTCATTAAAATAGTCTTAAGAAATTTTTAAACTCTTCTTTCAACTTTAACATCCTATATCTTTAAAACAAAGTCATTTCGAATATATTATATGACAAAGTTTTCAGTATCCATTCTGTATATGTATTGTTAATAATTATATACATATAAATAAATTAGATTACTTGTTTCAGTTTTTCTCTTATCAATATCGTACATTCATTTCATTGAACATTTAAAAATGTGAGAAGATGTGAAACAAATAGATACAACAATGAACAAGTTACATACGGGATCATCGAATGCAGATCCTAGACATTGCAATATATTCGGTTCTTCGTTCGCGTACAGGATCAGTGGTTTATGCATAACGCTCGGTGATCCGTAACACGCAAGCGCATCGTGTACGTTGGAGAACGGAGTGGAGGTTGGGATAGTGATGCTCTGACCACGACAATGACCCCACATGTAGACACGTCCTCCCTCGCCGACGGCGACGCTTATGTGATTGTAGTGCATAGCGGCGATGTCAGATACCCTCCCCATTTCGTGCTCGACCTAATAGTATAATTATTGATGACGTTGTCTTTCTTTTTTTTTCTTTTTTATTCGTTCTCTATTTTCTTTATGACGATATGAGTATACCATGACTGGTTTGCAGGAATTCGTCTTGTTGCCGATTCCCAACTGGCCATAACTGTTTCCACCCCAGACATAAAGCTTTCCTTCGTCTGTGAGCGCCAACGTATGAGCATATCCACAAACTACTTTGACTGAAACAATACCGATTGCTCAGCGATTGCTCGTTCTCTTCTTCTTTTACTTCTTTAATAAATCGAGACTTACCTATCACAATGCCTCTCAACGAACCGACTTGCCATGGTGACGTCTGATTCGCATAGTTACCTATTCCCAATTGGCCGACGCCGTTATTGCCAAAACCGTACACCTCACCATTTTCAATGACCACCATGGTAGAAGTCTGGCCACATGAGATGCAGACAACTTTCTTCCCACCTAAGACGGAGTTCACTTGCCTAGGTGTGACTTGATTTGTGCTGATACTGCTACCCAGTTGTCCACAATTATTTTGTCCCCAAGCATACACCTAAATCAAACCAGCTATTCAGTTCGTAATAACGAAAGATTATCGTCATAGTCATCTCGATACTTTACCTCACCATCTTCAGTCAGAGCGATGGAATGGTGACTCCCACACGCAATGTCGACAATACGCTTCATGCCTAAACCTTCAAGAATAGGCATGGTCACTAGAATAGGTTTCGTGACAACCTGATTTGACGCTCCAATTCCCAATTCGCCATAACCATTGTGACCCCAAGCATACACCTATCAAAGATCTTGCTATCATTGATTCAAATGCATCATTTGATTCGTTGATTTCATAAAATCTTTAGCAAAAAAAATTCTTTAGAATTGTTATATGCATCAATAATAAACAATTAAAAGGAAAAGTTGTAATATTTTTATACAAATATGAAAATTTATTAACTATTTATCTTTAGCTTTACAAAATTAGAGTGAATCTTAGTGCTTAACAAATTTAATGAAAATAATCATTAATAAAAAAAAAATTCTGAAGAAAATGAATCAGAATTATATATATTCATGGCCAATGATTTGCCCCTTCCATAATAAAGAAAATTAGAGGTTCTGTAACTCTTTCTCGATTCTGTAACTCTTAATGACACTCGTTGATGTCATTGTGCAGTTTTTTTACTCTACATAATATTTGCGCAACAAAATCAATGACTATTGTTAAGAGTTACAGAATCAAAAAGGTTCCTTAATAAAGAAAAGATGTTTACCATGTTTAATTACAAAAATCATATATATAAGAGTAATATATAAAATATCACAATATATATATATATATATATATATATATATATATATATATATATACATACACATGATTCTTGCAGAGGGCAAACATCTTCCAAACTTGCTTTATTAGTCAGTACAGTTAGTTCTTATATTTAAAACTGTCTTAAATATAATCTTAAGATATCATAAATCAAATCACAGCATTAACATCTTGAGACATATTTAAGACAATCTTACAATAAAAATCGACTAAGAATACCAGTCTAAAAAAGGAAGATTTATTTTTAACCATAGTTGTATTTTAAAGAGATATTATACAGACTGGTATTCACAGTCAATTCTCAATTCGTGTGATTTTCTTAAGAAATATTTTAGCATGCTAATACAACTAGCTTCAAGACGGATTTATGATGTTTTAGGACTGTACTAAGGAAGTCTGAAATATAAAAACTGACTATAAATACTAGCTACAGACAACAATTGACTTGTATTCCAAGATATAAAAAAATCTTAGCGTACTTCTCCTTCTTTTGTGAGTGCTAAAACATGAGGTCCGCTGCCATATGCGAATGTTCTTATGTCTCTTTCGCATAAGGCTTCCACTTTCTTAGGATATAGAGTACCGTGTGTGTCCCCGATTCCCAAACAACCAGCGATGTTGTTACCTAGGGCGTACATCATCTTGTCTTTCGTCATGATTAAGGCTTCATTACCCAAGTTACCTATTTTGAAATATAAGACTAAACAACACACTGTCAAAGCAAGTACGCTAACAGAAGAGGATGAATTACCGTATACCACAACCATATGAATCTGCGAAATGAACTCTGACTCCAATAAACTGAAAATCGGCCAGCTACGTAGGTCCGAAGTGCACATGTTGCCTTCACGGAATCAAATCACTTCTTTGTAAATCTTTCGTTCCTCGGTATTCGTTTATAGCCAGTATTCGTATCAAGTGAATTACGATTTTTCATGTCATTTGGGAATCTTCAGTTACATCTTTGACATCACATCGCCACCAATCGCCACATCCGCCGTCGCTAGTGGATGGACAATGATGGACTATCAACTAATATGTAGCGCTTTTATTACAGTCTGAGTATTATATTAAGTATTATATCAATAGACAGTAATTTTGTGTTACCATCGGCACTTGTTAATAAAGCAATATTCTGTATTATCAACAAAAGATGCAGCTTTTCAATAAGATACGAAGGCTGTCCCAAAATTGACTGCCAGTACTGAAAATCTATAATGCACGTAATATAAACTGTAACATTTTCAGTAGCAAAATATTTTCCCCAATTGCATAAATATATCTTTAGATAAAATACGTTTCTAATTGCCGTAATCGTCAACACAATCAAGTAATAAAAACAGAATTTATAAGCATACTACATTATAGAAGCATATTTTTCAGTAAAATTAATATTTGATATATTAAATTAACACATTTTATTCGTTTATCTAGAATATACATTTTAAAACACATTTTCTTTATATTATTTATACACTTACTCGTAAATTGTGTAATTTGATACTAAAAAATATTGAATATCCAATTATATAAAAATATTTAAATATCACAATTATATATGTAAAATTAAAATACTTAAATATGTTGAAAATTCAACGAACAAACTTGAATGGAGTATTTCTAACAAAATACAAACACGAACGCACATATACATATATACATTTTTATAATAATTTTGTAATTTATGATTAGTAATTTAGTATCAGAATGTATTGTATTTCAACACTTTATTTGAGATATAATTTTTAATAAATAAAAAATGAAAACTAAAAAATAAAATGAAAAAATGCTTTATTAGAAAGTATATAATTTTGTTCTAAAATTTTTTGGAAGTATTCTGAGCACTCGATTTATCAGCTTGAGCATTTTTAAAACATTTACTTAAAGATAAATCGATTTGTTACGCTGATGGCATTATCACAAATATGAGATCGATATTGTCTCAATGAATGGCATTTTTTCTTTTTTTCATGAGAATTCTAAGATAATCTCAGATAGTTTTGCAAGATTACAAGATCTATCTCACACTCTTCAAGATAAACTAAGGAATCTCTCGCGTGAATTATTTATCAGATCGCACGATACAATTGATATAGCTGGACACTTTGAGTCCATTATTATTTACACGACTGTTATTAAGGAAACAAAATGTTTGGAATATTCCATCAGAATACGCGATTCTGTATGTATTGCGAGTAGCAACTGACATATTCAACAATTTTCGTTAATTCTTATCAAGACGCATTGTTTTTAAAGAGATAGACTTATTACATTTTAAATACACCAGCCTTGCTTGTCTTAATTATAAAAGTTCTTAGTGTACTTTCATCCAAATTTGCAAAACTTTTCATCTGCGTCACAGCCGTCATGTGATTAATAGCGAACCTAATGCAAAATTCTTCCAGTTCCTAAAACATTATCAAATTCAATTATTCCATGCGCATATAGATACAGCAGTTAACGAAATGTTAAACGTTAATAGTAATTAATAGTGACAATGTTTAATTACCTCCTCGCAGTATTGAACTGCAACGTTATACAAGTAAGCAACGTTCGACACGCTAATTCCTTGCTTTATTATCCGAATGCAGTGCTTCTTGAGATTGCTCTCGCAGTAAGAATCAGCTAGTTTCAAAAGTTCTATAATGAAAGACATTGTTCTGACACTCAGGCCAATAACTGGTTTATGATGTATTCAACTTACCTATCGCCTTCTCCGCAGATAAATTGATCATGCCAGTGTATAAGTATTTCAGGAAAGCTTTGTAGACGACATAGGAAAATTGATCAAGCTTGATAACACTGTCAAAATGAACAATATTTGGTAATTTTTAATATAAATAACAACGATCTTTTGTTAAATAATTACCTTTGATTGTTTTCCGCCCAATCATGTTGAAACATGTTTCTAAAATACGAACAGCGGATCTTCAAAATAGCTTTATGCACAAAGATACTTTGATCTTCCACTTGTATTGTGAGATCACTTGTATGCTATATCAGAACAAAAATTGTTACAGACAAATGTGTGCAGTATTAACTGATAATAAATACACAAAATATTTGTTGCATTTATGAATTAAAATCGAGAACAATATATTACACAGTTTTAAGTGTTAATTAAAGTGAACAGTGAATCTTTGTTTAACATAGGCAAACAAGAAGGATGAAACGATTACACTGAATCTGACTGTATCCTTGCTGGAAAGCACTCACAGTATAACACAGTGCCCACATATCACGTAATATCGCAGTAATATTGTAATATTTCAGAAATATTACATATTATAATATAATATTACAGAAATATTATTGATGTATTACATTAATAATCAACATTGAAATATCACAGTAATATTGTGGTAATATGATGTCTTAAATAGTAGAGTGACATTATTATAATTAATAACGCTTTTATGATGTTTAACATTAGAGATAACATTAAGATCATATCATTAAGATGTTATTAAAGTATTACAAAATTATACGTACACACACATAATCTTATAAATAATATTCAGTTTATTATAACTTTTTCAAATTATAATAATATTATATAATAGTTATTGTATTGACAATCAGTATTATTTTCTAATTAATATTAGATGAAATAATTTTTAAAATAACATTAAAAATATCAATAATTTCAAAAAATTATCTTTAAATTCTTTAAAATGTTTTAATTTTTCCCAATAAATGTTATATAAATCTAAACATTACATAAATATCACAAAAATATTTCAGAATATTACAATATTTCTGTGATATATCTCAGTAATATTCCTATGATTCATTTTCGCAGACATTGCAATATTATTATGACATCTTAATAATATTTCAACGATATTTCTGTTAGATTTCATTGTAACAATGCAATGGAAAAATGATATTGCTGTGATATTATTGTGATATTACGTGTTATATGAATGATCATTTTATCCTTAATTTATATCAGGATAAAGAATAAGATACACATACTTCGTCATCGAATGAATTTCCCAAGCACTCCAATATACTTGGTTCTTCATCGCTGTAAAGAATTAGGGGTTTATGCATAACGCTCGGCGATCCATAACATGCAAGAGCGTCATACATATTCGAAAACGTAGTAGCAGTTGGAATTGTGATTTTCTGACCGTGGCAGTCACCCCATATGTAAACACATCCTCTCTCACCTACGGCGATGCTTATGTTTTTACAATTCACAGCCGCGATGTCGAATACTTTTCCCATTTTATGCTCGACCTGATAGTATAAAATATTGATTATATGAACTTTCATTTTTTTCTTTTTATTTTCTGTGTCCTTTATGACAATAAATATGACAATATTTATGACAATAAATATGTCAATATTTATGACAATAAATATGAGTTTACCATGACTGGTTCATAAATCTCTTTCTCATCAAAGCCCAATTGGCCATAATTGTTTCCACCCCAGGAAAAGAGATTTCCTTCATCCGTAAGCGCCAGCGTGTGTTCGAATCCGCAAACCACTTTGACTGAAAAAGTATCGATTATTCAATGATCCCGTTTTTCTTTATCATTCTTTTATTCTTTTTTTATCCAGAGAATTACCTATTACAAGAGAATTACCTATTACAATGCCTTTCAATAAATCAAGCTGGCAAGGCGTCATTCGATTTTCGTCATCACCTACACCCAGTTGGCCAATGCAATTATTGCCCCAAGCAAACACCTCGCCATTTTTGACGACTGCCACGGTAAAGGCATCACCACAAGAGATGCAGACAACCTTCTTCCTAGCCAAACTATAATCCACCAGCCTAGGTGTGCTTTGATTAATGTTGTTATTGTTACCTACTTGTCCAAATTTATTTTGTCCCCAAACGTATACCTAAATCAAACCAAGTTGGTATCTAATATAACTCATAATAACGTACGATTATCATTATACTCAACACATACAAACTTTTGCTTACATCGCCAAACTCAGTCAAAGCAACAGAATGGTGACTCCCACACGCAATGTCCACGATGTTCAAAAAATACACAAAACTTAGAGTAAGCACTAAAGTAGGCGTGAGAACTGAATCATACGTTCCGTGTCCCAGTTCGCCGTAACTATTGGAACCCCATGAATATACCTTTTGAAGACAATATACTATCAATAATTTTAACGTCGCAAAAAATACATTAATTTGGCAATGAATATAAATCGAGATAAAATTTCCAATAATTCGTCAGAAGCATCGATGAAGAAAAATTCCAATGTCCTTTTGTAAAAATATAAGAATGTCAATTATTTATTTTATTCTTAGTTACAAAAGTCCAAAAAAACTTAATGCTTAACAAATTCGTATTTAAAATTATATGTTTCAAAGAGAGGATCAGAATTATATATAACTTTAACTATAACTTAACTGGTAAAAAAAAATGTTAGACACTTATAATTTTTTCATTCATTCGGAAATCTTTTATCGGCATTGTCAATGTTGTCATCTATTGATTACATTATACACAAGTTTAAAGGATTCTTGAAACAAAGGATAATTTACAATAATAATTGGCAAATGTCATAAATCAATTCTTGAACTAAAACTTTAAATAATAATTAATAAAGTGTTCAATATTTTTGTTGTATATTCTAGAGAAGTAAGGTATTACCAAAATATCAAATTTTTTTTCACTTGTATTCCAATATCAACTTTCTAACGTACTTCTCCTTCCTTTGTAAGTGCGAGAACGTGAGATCCATTGCCATAAGCAAATGTCTTAATATTCTTCTTGCAAAGAGCCTCCACCTTCCTTGGATACAATGTGGAGTTTGTGTTCCCTATTCCCAAACAACCATTGACGTTGTTACCCATGGCGTACACCATTTTATTCTTCATCACCATCAAGGTCTCTCTACCCATTTCACCTGTTATCAAATAAGATAAACAACATTGCCAAAAATACCAAAATAAATGAATTTTTGATGGCAAGGATGGATGCGTTCATGTCTTGATCCGAGTGATTCATCCTTTTTAATTTTACGAAATTTCTGATGAAATTTCATCGAAATGTCTCGACTGACACAGCCCCTTGGTCAAAAATATTACGCACCCTCTCAACTATTATTTAAAGTTTCAGCTGAAAAATTGATTTATAACAATTGTAAATTATTCTTTGTTTTAAAAATCCTTTAAATTTTGTATAACTAATAAGTGATAATAATTAAAAGTAAAAAAATTTCCAATGAGAGAACAATAAAAAACATATAAGTGCTTAATATTTTCAATCAAGACTATATTTATTGACTTCATAAATTTACCGTTACTGTTTTGTTACTCTGCTATAATAACGTCTTTCTTATTTTAAAAAGGGGAGACGTGAATCATTAAGATTGGAAATTAAAAAGTTTAAACAATACGAAAGATAAAAGAAAATAGCGAATTACCGTATACCAAAACCATATGAATCTGCGAACTGAAATCCGATTCCAGTGAACTAAAAATCGGCCAATTACGTAGGTCCGAGATGCACATATTGCCTCACGAGATTGCTTCAAATTGACTCTGATTATTTCTAGTCGCCTCTTCGCGAACGTTTTGTTTTGTTTCTTAGTATTTTTCTGTAATCACGCATTCAAGCGTATTACGACCTTTCGTGTTCAGCAGAATGTTTATTTTGCAACTGTTGGAAGTTCTTTAATTCGCTGGAATAGAACTATTGCACCAAATTTAAAAATATAATGCAACCAATATGAAAAAATGTCCAACAGTTGCAAAATGAACATTTTGCTGGATGCGGCTATTTAATTGGAGGAAGAAAAAGAAAAAAAAATAATTACGCTATATTTTGTATCTATTACTGCCGATAATTAAAATGAATAATTAAAAGATCAAATGAGAATTTTAACGTAATGAAAAAAAAGTTTGAAAAATGAATTTTTAGTTAAAAATCACAATTTTTCAATTTTTAATTTTTTTTTTATAAAAAATTTATGACTATACTCTATAAATATGACACTTTCTGAAAAAATAGTGCAATGATTCATCTTCCTTTCAAAAAAGATGAAAACTAAAAAAATGTAATCGTTGAAAAAAAAGAATATGAAATTATTGTATAAAATATAAAAGATTCATTATTATACTATTGGGAGTACAAATTAGTTCGGTCTGTTTTTTTGTGTTCAAAAATGCATTTATTTAAAAACAAAATGAATGAACAGATCATAAAGTATTGTCCATCGCTGCCTACTACATCATCTCTCAGGCAATTTTCGAATTCTATCTCGAAAAAATGACTCGTCTTTAGAGGTGATCCAATTTTGGAACCAATTTTCGATTTCTGCAAAAGAAGTGAACCGGTGACTTGTTGCATCTTTCGGAACAACCAGTAATCAGAAGGAGCAATGTCCGAAGAATACGGCGGGTGTGGTAAAACATCCCATTTGAGCGGTTCCAAATTTTATTTTTTTACGACTTTAGCGACATGAGGCCGAACGTTATCATGAAGAAGAATAACTTTATCATGTCTTTGCTTGTATTCCGGCCGTTTTTCTCGCAATGCACGGCTCAAACGAATCAATTGTAGCTGATACCGATCGCCCGTAATGGAAGTTTCTTCGCCAAGTTTCAGCAGCTCATAGTAAACAAGACCCTTTTGGTCCCACCAAATACAGAGCATGATCTTCGAACCATGAATGTTCGGCCATGGTGTTGATATTGAGGTCGATGGCAACGATTGACTGAGCTTAGCGTAATATTTTTTCTTCTTGGGGTCGTCGAAGAATATCCACTTCTCATCTCCAGATGCACTCACAATCCGATGCAAAAAACCTTTTCTCTATTATCTTTGAATCACCTATTCGCAAGTGAAAAATTGCCTTTCAATGTCTCTTTCAGTTCATAAGGTTTCAGTTCATAAGGCACCCTATTTCCTTGTTTTTGAATCATTCTCATGGCTCTCAATCGTACAGAAACAGCTTGTTGAGTTACCCCTAATAATTCTGCAAACTCCTCTTGCGTTTGACTCTGATTTTCTTCCAAAAATAGAGACAGGGCTTTAAAATTATTTTAGGTTTAATTTGATTCCATGTAATTATGAGCGATTAAAGTTTTAGGTTAACATTATATTTATAAATTTTATTTTTTATTTATTTATTTGTATATATATATATATATATATATATATACAAATAAAATATATTTTATATATATATATTTAAAAAATTGTAATATAATAATGTACAGTATAAAACGACAAGATTTTCCTTAACCGAACTCTTCTAGCAAAGCATTCATGGTAGTGTTAGAAAACGTTAAAAAATTTTATTACATTCGCAGTCTACAAATATATTCATATTTTTCAAAATTTACTGCTAACAAAATAAATTACAAATTTCATAGTGATATATGAGCACGAGCGCATATGAGCCTGGTATGACAGCGAACTTGCTACCCAGCAAACGAGAATGGATTGAAATGGATTCAGATTTTCAATCCAATGGATTAAAATGGATTGAAATTTTTTTCTATCCGAATACGTATTTTAAATAGCGAATACTTTTTTTTGGATTCAATTGGATTCAATTGAATGCAATTGGATTGAAAAATTGTATTTCCTATTCAAAATTTTGAATTAAACAATATTCACAATGTGTTTGTGTGTTATTTGTGTTGCATAGAAAAAGCTAATATTATTAGATTGAAAGGCAGAGATATGTTCCATGCAATTCCTATAAATGAATAAAAATGCATTCAGTTAAAAAGCATTCATTTTAACATTCGTGAATCAATATTTCTGAAAATCTGAATCTATTTCAATTCATTTCAATCTATTCTCGTTTGCTGGGATGTTGCCACATAAGCTTTGATCTAAAAATTAACTAGCAAATTCTTTGTTTTCACATACTTCAAATTCATAAAGAGCAAAAGAATTAAAAACTCACTTTCCTCGTTAAATATTATACATACGTTCGTATTCAGAATGCGTTTACAAATTATGTTAGCGGAATAACATGCTATAATTAACGTTTCGCATACTACAGAATTTCAGAG
>Ga0157363_1005539_pt1 | contig 11784 bp, 11 predicted proteins | sample AttsexASBM1_FD_111477 | JGI IMG/M metagenome (GOLD analysis project Ga0157363, IMG submission 111477) | Fungus gardens microbial communities from leaf cutter ant in Ribeirão Preto, State of São Paulo, Brazil - Atta sexdens ASBM1 | ecosystem: Host-associated > Fungi > Mycelium > Unclassified ...
ATTCCAATGCAAGCTGCCTGCTATAGATAATACATCCCAAATTTCTACTTGTCACGTTCTCCAGACACGGGGGTTATACAAGACCAGCTAACACAGTACTTCCTATTCAATAACTGTCAGTTTATCTTATCCATGACTTCTTCGTCCTCATAGGGTTCGATAGATATGGCCCAGAACACTCTCCCCCAGGGCTTTCCATCATCAGCGGATTGATCATTTGTTGGCTTCTTTCGTTCACAACACACAAATTGCACCATTTGGCCATCCCAGTAGTGCATTAAGTCAAAAGTAAGGCCACCTGGAATCCGCAATACTAGCTTCGGGCTGAATTCAAGAAAACCATAACAAAAGTCTATGGTGAGAACGTCAGATGGGCCAAAGACAAACGCTTGACGATGTGCAGCGCTGGAGAAATATGATTTCCGCGCTGCGGCATCATTGAAACATATTTTCGATGGCGCCGAGGAGGAAGAAGAGGTTTTGTCTCGAAGCGCCTTGGAAAGTTCCAAAGTCTGGTCCTTAATGGGTTCTGCAGGAGGAAAAGCTTGAATTAAACTCTCAAACTCCATATCGTCACTCTGAAGAGGCGAAGAGCAAGCAGCATGAAGCCGTTGATGCATAAAATGGGGCATAGTCGAGACCATAGGTGAAAGGGCCCAAGGTCTCGTGGACTTGAGGTCGTGCTCCAAAGTGGGATCAATGAATCTACCAAATCATCAGTCGTGGTTGCACGATGTACGAAGCAAGGTACTGACTTCATAAACTTGAGCGCCACTCCCACTCCCCATGGTAACTTCAAAGGTCTGTCGAAAACATTCCCAAATAAAATGTCATCTCCAGAGTAAGGTTTGAGGAACCGGCCTAAAACAAATCAGAATTCTGGATATTATTAACATCACACATACATACCTTGTACTTGGATGCTCCAAGTGATACCTCGACGATCTTCCCTTGAAAAATACTCCGACTCGCGCATATCGCCATCTTCAACAAAATTCTTGATGTGCGCCACAATCACTCCTTCAAACACATCCGATGATAATTTGTGTGGCGTGTTGGTATTGACATTTGAAGTGATAGGCACCATGGTCTCCAATGAGGTACCAGCAGAGATACGAAATTTAAAAACCATCTTGTCCTGACAATGGAAGAAGAAAGACCGATAAAAGAAAGACAAGCACTACTCACTATATTATATCAGTCTCCATATCACGTGCAACCACTACATTCACAATAAGCCCATCATACCACTATGTATACCACCAACCGCATCTCAATACTTGCTTGCTTGCCGCGGTAAGCCCTCTCTGTTGAAAAACTGCACAACTTCAAGACCATTTGGCCTCAGAGGACGAGCGAAGCACATGCCAGACTCTCATCAATGGTCAAGAACAAGACTGACCAGATGGTGCCTGTCACGAGTCACTTTCGATGTAAGCTGAAGAACTCAGCTGACTATGACAGATCATCAAAGGACGACTTGATTTCGCCCAAGGATCGAATCTCATTGTCGGTTTTTTGTTCCTGCTCGAATCACAATCATACGACACCGTGCATGTCATTTGAATCAGCTTACAATGTTCAGAAAAATCCAATTCAAACCCACTCACAAGATATCCATCAGAACTGGAATTCTCTCAACTCTCGAAGCACCCAAGCACCCCCTATCCTCAATCTGTCAAACGTGTCAAAAGGCCATAAATTGACAGTGATTTTTTTACGTATTCCCCAAGAATAACAGTTCCATTTTCCATGTGGCTCTTGGTGTAGACACAAATGTAGATATGAAGGCACCCGCAAGCATTTGAACAGGGGGGACAATCATTTGTTACGCTGCCAACTTTGAACATGCAACCTGAGATGGCTGTAAAAACAGTGTGTCGAGGGTCGGACGATTTCCAAACAAGGGTTAGCTAGTGTTAGGATCAAATTCTCGGATTCAATGTTATGTACAAGTTAAACTGAAGAATTCATCCGCCCCTGATATAAGAGTACACAGTACGAGCGTACCTAATTTTCATTTCGCAATATTGGACTAGGAACCATCTGGTATCTGATGTCATTTGAACCTAGCTCGGCTCCGGGATCTCGTTTCTTGAATATATGTACACCCGTTTTTTGTGTCAGGCTGAAGCACACATTGACAACATAGTACTTGATAGGATTACACAAGGCGCTCGAGGTCAAAATCCGATCTTGAAAACTTGCTTGTTTACAGATAAAGATCTATTTGATACTCCCAAAACCTCAAGATCACGCCTAAACCTGATCAGCAATCTAGTGATACTCATCCTGCAAGTCAGGGACTTTGATAAATACAGGACCGTGATACTATCTCATCCCAGAAGATCGACATTGGATCTACAAAACATAGCCGGGGATAACTATTAATCTACCATGTTCGTAAGTAGAGATACGTATGTATAAAGATAGTTCGAAGGATCTAGAGAATAAAAATCTTTCTCTAGAGCGAATTCTTTGAGAATATTCAACCGCCTAAACACCCAAAAAGCAGAGACAACGATAATAACGACAGACCCAGGATGAAAGGGAAAAGAAACAGGAGGTATCAGGAGGTATCTGTGATTTTGAATAGCCACAAAACCGAAGTGTAAACCCCAGAAAACGAACCAATCCACCAGTATAGTTTGAACAAAAGAAAACAAAATATATATAAGCAAAAGATTCCGGCGCGACAAGCGATAACGAGATACGCGTCTAGAGAACAAACGACCAAGCGCCAACAAGCAATGTGAGGGAAACCACGGTCGCAAAGGGTAACTGCGACGCGAAGGCATCATTTGTCACTGCAATCCTAGCAAAATTGGGACCACACGCAGTATTAACAATTGACGCAGCACCGTCATACGTTTTCTTCAGCTTATCTAGACCATTTGCGAGAGTCTTGTTGCCCAAACCATCTGCATAAATGCCCAGGAGGCCCTGTGAACAGGTTGAACAGGAGAAGTTTTCCGTACTGTTCGGAAGGCCGATTCCAAAAGGAAGTTGATAGAGATATAGATCCGCGGGGCTGGAGTTGGCAACAGCGTCAATATAACAGTAGGTGTTAGATTGAGGATTCTGCGTGCAAGCGGCACTGTACATGAGCTGATATGCATTCAACGCTGAATCCGGTCGGACCAGATCAAACAGTCGGGTGGGAAAGATGAAGATGGCAGATATAGTTTTTGACGTTGAGCACTCAACTTGACAGGAAAATGACGAAAAAGGATTTACCTGTCAATGTATCGCCAGCTAAAGAAATTCCGTTCTTCAGGTCCTCATTACAAGCTGTCTCCAGCGCCGAGGAAAACCAGCCCATGTTAGCATTGCACTGATTGATCCCAAGATTTGTATTGCATGTTCCCCACACAAGCGTATTCATGAGTGTCAAATTGGTTTGAGCCTTGAGAGGAAGATTGAGAAAATGACAAGTGTAAAGACCAATCATCTTACATTGATAAAGGTCGCGGAAGTTTGAGACAATAATGAGAAGGGACGACATTTTCTGAATGCATCGGATTGAGTCATATTGGTGAAGAACCGAAGGCAGGTCGCGCTGGAAAAATTCAGGGTCAATTGCGAGTCGTAAGGTTGGGGAAATGGTGTAGGGAGGACGGGAGGTGTGAAAGGTGCTGTTGGTATTGATTGCGGATTGGTGACGGTTGGTGTGAGAATGTTGAATGTTGCAGACGGCAAGGGAGAAGAAGGATTATCCTGTTGAGATGGATGCCTCTTGTGCAATCGCCAGTCGCTGGTCTGTGCGAGTGCATGAGACCACGATTCCGATGCGGGAGAAAAAAAGAGATCGAAAGCAACAGGATGCGTTATGAATCGTGTAGATGCTGTGATGAGGACAAGCACGAGAGGGACGACAAGTGCAGCCCATCTGAACCGGCAACCTGTTCGTTGTTTATTATCATGAGAGAGCATGGCGTGGATAGTGGGTTCGAGAGACCCTTGAACTATCTGCAATTTGGAGGGTGATGGAGGTGGTGAGAACATCATGAAACACGGGAAGAAATTTCTGATAGAGAAGGAATGTGACTAGGAAAGAACGAATAAGTCCAGAGGAATCGTTGGTGGTCGTCAAAAACTTGCTGAAGAAGGACCCTGATAGTTCCTGCCGAATTTGTAAACATTGTTTGGTTATAATAAATCTCGTTAGACTCACACACAAACCGCAACGAGACCACAATAAAACGGAAGCATGGGTAAGTTCTAGTGATTGCACTCTTCTATTGACTCAGGCCAACGCCATTTTCTTACTATGGGAATTCAGATATGTTTCAAAGTTGGCGTAATGGAGAACCAAACAATCAAAGATTGATTCCCTCGGAAGCCTCAACCGTCAGACCCGCATGAAACAGGTCCTAATCGTGTTTGAAACGAAATCCTGTTTTGAAATTGACAGAATCCTAGTGGAAGGATTTTCCGGCCACCAATCACGTGAAACGCAGACTTCTAGATAAGATTATAGATAAGATTATATTAGTCAGCTCAGGTCAATCAGTATCAGTATGAGTGGCTGTGTTGAAAATCATGAAGTCCAACTACAAGGTCAGCGCATCTGAGCGCCATTGCAGCATCTTATTCACAATCTTTCCAGTTCTCGAGTATATGTGGAACAGTTTATCAGAAAGGGAATATACTCTACTCTCCAGATGGCTACACGCTTCTGAGTCCAGTCGGAAATCGTGTCTCGGCCTTTGATCTCGTCAAGTAAGTTTCACTTGTCTAAATCTCGGTTCTGTCCTCACTTTCTCTCAGCAATAAATCTTCGACGTTTGCTTTTGAGAACAGAAAGAATATCTCTACTTTGGCTCTGAGCCCTGACGGAAACGTTCTCATATCGGTTGATGAAGGTGTGTATCTCTCTTCTGACTTGGCTCACTAGTCCTGAATGACCCAGATGGACGTGCCCTTTTGGTGAACGCTAAGCGTGGTGTTGTATTGCACCACTTCAACTTCCATAAACCTGTGAAAGATATCAAGTTTTCTCCCGATGGCAAGTAAGCTTGGCCCAGTTTTCTTTTTTTACATATTTCCAGCTCAGTTTGTTCTGCACAGATACATCGCCGTGACACACGGGCCACACATACAGGTGTGGTGTACGCCTAACCATCTTGTGAGAGAGTTCGCGCCCTTCAACCTTCATAGAACCTACACCGGACACCATCATGATGTTCTGAGCATAACATGGTCGCGGGATTCTTCGTAAGTCGTACTTTTCATACTGGGGGAAATATGCTCACAATGATTCGGCTGCTCAGATGCTTCATCTCTACTTCTCGTGACATGACAGCGAGATTGTACACTCTGCATCCGCTTGACGGCTTCCGACCAAAAACTTTTGCCGGCCACAAAGACGCCGTGATGAATGCATATTTCTCACAAGACGAAAAAACGGTCTGCATATGGTGTGTTTCACAACGGCATTTGTTGACTCCTCCCGCAGATTTATACTGTCAGTCGTGATGGTGCGGTCTTCACATGGAAGGAAAAAGTCACCGAAGAAGTGGATGAGACAATGTCCGATGAAGAACCCCCTACATCCAGCTCAAAAACCATTCAGAAAAGTGTTAATCTCATCGCAAATACTCGTTGGGGTGTGTTCAAGCGCAACTACTTCAACCAGGAAAGGACCAAGGTTGTGTGCACCACCTTCCATTCCCCCTCCAGCCTTCTTGTCGTTGGGTTCTCGACTGGAATTTTTGGCCTATGGGAAATGCCTGCATTCACAAATCTCCACACACTGAGCATATCTCAAGAAAAAATTTCATCTGTTGCCATCAACACGTCGGGTGAATGGCTCGCCTTCGGCGCTAAAAAGCTTGGCCAACTTCTCGTTTGGGAATGGCAATCCGAATCATATATCTTAAAGCAACAAGGTCACTACTTCGACGTCAACACCCTCTCCTACGCTTCAGATGGTCAGACTGTCGCAACCGGTGGCGATGATGGCAAAGTCAAAATTTGGTCCACGTACTCTGGCTTCTGCTTCGTGACATTCAGCGAGCATACCGCGCCAATCTCTACCGTTGCTTTCGCGAAGCAGGGGAAAGTTCTATTTTCTGCTTCCCTGGACGGCACAGTTCGCGCATTTGACCTAATAAGATATCGGAACTTCCGTACTTTCACCTCACCTTTTCCTGTCCAATTTTCGTCCTTGGCAGTTGATCCTTCTGGAGAAGTGGTCGCTGCCGGCTCCACCGATTCATTTGAGGTCTTCCTCTGGTCCGTACAAACAGGCAAATTACTAGATATTCTGACTGGTCACGAAGGTCCCGTCAGTTCATTGGCATTCTCGCCATCTGGTGCCAATCAGTTGGCAAGTGCATCTTGGGACAAGACTATTCGAGTCTGGAATGTCTATGGACGTTCGAGAGCCGTGGAACCCTTCCAGCTTACTTCAGATGTCCTCGCTCTGGCCTTCCGCCCAGACGGAAGGGAGCTTGCAGCTTCTACCCTCGATGGTCAGATAACTTTCTTTGACATTCAGGAAGGCAAGCAGACAAACATCATTGATGGACGGAAAGATGTTTCTGGTGGTAGAAAAGCGGACGATCGCGTTTCAGCTGCCAATAGCTCTTCTGGAAAGTCATATAACAGCTTATCATATACCGCTGATGGAAGATGCCTGCTTGCTGGTGGCAATAGCAAGTATGTAGTGCTTTATGATGTACGGGAAGGGGAAGGAGTTATGGTCAAGAAGTATCAGATCAGTCAAAATCTTTCTCTAGATGGAACAGAAGAGTTTCTCGACAGCCGAAAAGTTAACAGTGCGGGAATCAACACTGATCTCATTGATACTCGTGGTGATGAGAGTGATCTTGAGGACAGGTTAGACCATAGTCTTCCAGGAGCGAGTAGAGGAGCTGGTGACATGTCTATCCGTCGCTACCGCCAAGAGGCGCGCACAAAATGTGTTCAGTTCTCGCCGACCGGGAGGGCGTGGGCAGCAGCGTCAACAGAGGGTCTGTTGATCTATTCCCTCGACGAATCAGTGGCCTTCGACCCCTTCGACCTCTCCATTGACCTTACTCCTCAAACCATCCTTGATGTCTTGGCAGATCGGGAGTATTTGAAGGCTCTCGTCATGGCATTTCGTCTGAACGAGAAGGTATTGACCCAAAAGGTGTACGAAAGTATACCCAAGAGCGATATTCGACTTATATCACGCCAGCTACCAACGATGTACATACCTTTGCTCTTACGGTTTATCGCTGAGCATTTAGAGCGTAGTCCACATCTGGAATTTGATTTAGTGTGGATCTACACGCTTCTTATGGCTCATGGGCGTCTGCTTCGGGATCGATCTGGGGAGTATGCAAGTGTTTTCCGCATGCTGCAAAAAGGACTTGGGGATTTCGAGCAATCAATTTCGAAAGTGTGAGTAGGATTCCTTAGGATACACCATCCTTTTTGGGGAGTCCTTGCTGACAGAGATTTTTCAGGTGTGAGGAGAACACGTCAACCTTGCGGTACTTGATTGATCAATCTAAGGCTTACCACGATAAAGATATGGAGATGGTAGCTGTCTCATGATTCCCACATCATGGGATCGGCACCAACGTCAGCGTTGGTTGGATGGGTGTATTGCTCCTCTATCACGAAACGTCATATATCGCCTCCCACCTGTTGCAGGGTATAACTTAGGGTATAACTTAAATGGCTCCGCAACATGACCCTGTGTTGTTGAATCCGACTTTGTGGCTCTTATTGAGAAGGCACATTCGTCCTGAATTTGGCATAGATGACGAGAGACTTCTCTCATTGCTTACATAGGATGCTTGTCAATTCGTTTAGCAATCCACTGCCACGTCTTGTAAATTTGACATCCCATTTTGCTTTCAAGTTTCTATCTGTGACTATGCGGTGAGATGGAGATCAGGAAGCATTTGGGACGAGCATTCCATCCCCAGACTATTATTATTGTCCGATACAATCGAAGTATTGCCGTCATATTCACTTCCCGTATCGTATGTTATCCCCGTGTAACACTTTGTTGGATGTGATGGATCATTTGTTTGGGAAGAAACCTTGGCTTTATAAAGGTGCGAAGCGGCATTTCCGTTCGACTTGGGTTTAAGTTTAAGTTATTTCGGGAGCGAATTGTTCGTTGTGTCATCAGACTCGCTGCATTCAGCCATTACCGATATGATATACCCCGGGAACGGAAGTGATAGAATAGATAACGATGTGATAACTTCTCAGCTTTGAGAAAAGAGGCTTACCAGAGTGATAGATGGCATGAGGCCTCTCAATGGACCAAATTCTACTTGCGTTATGTGTTTGATCAAACACCTCACCGCGGTTGTGAATCTGGAGTTGATATTGGAGCCGGATGCACAGAGAGTAGAGTGTGTGAATGAGAAATATATATAGCTAGACAATTGGCAATTGTCTACTCGATAGTAGCCACCTCCTTAATTATTGCTTCATCGTTGAGGATGTCCATAATTTTAAAAGTGAGGATAAAAGCACATGATACTGGAATCGACTCACTTTTTCTCTCGTTGTAACTCTTATTAGGTCGCTTCCCTTCAACAGTGTATCCAACATAGTAGACAAGGGTCGTAAGGCCTATCAATCCTGTGATCCCTAAAATCTGTAAACCATCACAAAACATGTCAAGATAAGGCAGCGGTGAAAAGAAATCGTACCACTCGCTGATTCTCTTTCCTAATTCTACCCGGATCCTTGTTAGCTCCAGCAGCCATCTGGCGAACGACACGCGATGCAAGCATGATGAAATAATCTCGTATATTGGTAGTATGTTTCGAACCGGATATAATATATATCATCCTGGAAGAAGGTTGATGTCATGGTAGCCACTGTGTGGAAACCTTTTGTCTCGAAGAACAAACCGAAATTAGGAAAGCTCAGCCGTAAATTGAGCAAGCCACTCACAGGACCTCTCCCTGAAAGAACAGGCGAAAGACATAAGCACTTGTTAAATCGTCCGTCATCTCAAGGCGGTCTTAATTTTTGAAGGGGAGATTGAAGAATCATCACAGGCTAGGAGACAGTCTGATGAAAGCTCAAACTTGGTGACTGAAGAATAAGTTGATATCTAACCTGCTCGAGGCTAGTTCCCTATTATGTATAAATGTTATAATACTGCAGAGTGATCTATGCATGAGCCACTCCTATTGTCTCGTGTAACCCATGAGGAGACGGAATCATTTGCAGACATGACACTCACCGAGGCAAGAACTGAATATCGGCACACAGGGGTTTACACACTACACCGGTGAATCATTAATATCATCATTACCTGATGCTTATCCCCAGCTACAAAAGCAGGATTCAGGCTAGGAAACAGAGCCCTTTAATTACCATTATGCTGTCAAGCTCATGTACCACAAACACCTGAGGCTCCATGCTAGTCGCAATAATTCAGGGACATAAGAAAGTGACCCTGAAAATCCGTCAGGGAATGCCACAGCAGTACCTGGTGTGACGTGCGCAATCCACGTGACAATGATACTTTTCACTCAGTCCACCTGTCTACCTAGTTATCGCCTGTTTCTTTCAACTTTGTCTAGAATTGCAACTGTCGAGTCAATGCAGCGGTGGGGCTAACCCCTGACAAACTTTATTCTACAAAATCTTGCAGTAAAGGCGGATCCGATTATCCTCATGTAGCTTCAATATGTTTATGCGCTGCGTCGAAAAGTATGAGACTTCATTTCTTCTCTTATTTTTGTTCATTCTACCAGCATCTCGATTCATCATCCCGTATCCATGCTTCCCGAGACTACAACCATTCAACTTGATTGCACAGTCCGTAGTCGCCGTCTGTTACTAATCCTAGGTTGAAGCTTGTACAGACAGACAGCCTACGTTCGATTAATCGTCAAGATCTCCTATATAACGCTTACCGCCTGCAATCCGCAGATGATCCGACAGGAGTACATTTCTAATACTACGTCCATTAACCTTCGCAGGAGCCTTACTACAAAATGCCAAGATACTTAATCAAGCAATATTACTTCATGGAACAACTAGGATGAGGATTTACTCATGAACGTTTGGATTCATTCCGCTTATGCCATTGGCCAAGGATGTTTGTTCTTCCTCGGTTACGACCAATGCCTTCTCCCTCCGCTTCCCACAGAACAATTACTAAGACGGGTAAAATAGACGTAAAATTCAATTGTTCTCCTGTTATCGAGACCTAGATGACTACCCACCTAATGATTGAAAATACGTCAAGACGGCAACCTCCGACAAACTCTTCACAGGACGAGATAACATGCAGCCGGTGTCAAAGAGCAGCACATGGGAGCCTCCCTCGATAAGCCAGCGGCCATAGAAGGTTTACGTCCTGTGATTAGAAGGTTCCAACAAAGTAGTTGTCTGCAAGGTCCTCAAGCTCAACCTCCATGAGGGTGATTTTCGATCTGACAATTGACGCTCATTAAACAAGGACTTGACAGATCAAACGTGGTTTATAACTGTGTTCACTCGTTGTTCCAGGGATTGACCAGGTAACAACCTCGGTGCCGACAAAATGCTCATCCCAGTGCTTTCAAATACACGATGGCAGCCTCTTGCAAAAGACTATGTGCGCTGAATTTCGAGACACCCAAAGACATCGAGGTTGAGCGAGTTATTCATTTTCATTACAAACATAGCCCTGAACGCTGAGGTGAACTATCTCAAGAGCCCCGGTAAGGGCGGTAGCACATTGTACTCATGGTTCACGAAACTATCTTATCCCCGAAATATGCGGTCGCCGTGGACGCCTTTCATGAACTATTGCAGGATCACGGGCAGAACTTTGAGTTGTCAACATGAAGGTTGTTGCTTTCCTTCAATGAATTTATGGGATAAGACAGTGGGAATATCCAATCGGGCTTGAAACCTCGATGCTTACTGTGTGGGCTGCAGCCCCAGTAAACCTGCACCTTGGACTGCCTCGTGACTTTCGGTGCTGCGCCCTGCTGGAGTTCGCATGTACTACTTCTAACAGAATTTTAATTTTGTGAAGCAACCTTTCGAGAGCCACTTATTTTTTTCTGTGAACCGAATGAGAATCAAATGTTTTTAATCCCATGTTATTGCCGACAGATATCTCTTTGCCGAAATTATTCCTCTTTTTGTCTATTAAATGAAGGTTACCTCGTAGCCAAATCATAGTGATTGTAATCTGAATAGACACAACGTCGAATCAATAGAACAGATCAAAGAGTGAAGTTAATGAATCAACGCAAAGGAGACTAGAAGACAAGACCTCGAACAGGAAAGTGATCGAGCAGTGATCGAACAGCTTCTAGTAAGTTACCTCCCCACATTGGTACAGTTGGAATATTTTGGACTGTAAGTGATCCTAACTACAACAGGGTTAGGCACTAAGGGTCGCCAGTGGCACTAGGAGGAGGGCAGGATACCTCCCAACGTCGACATCCAATCAAACTGAACTCAGCACTCGGTACAGATACACACAGTGCAAAAAAGAATGCTCTCTTCTGTTCGATAGGAGCTATTCAGCTTTTCGTTGAGATATCTCGGAGAGGTTCTCAATACGAAGTCCGCGACCGATTGCACGTTATAGATACATACCATCATAATTTTAGACCGAACTTTCGCGGCAGCGTTTCTGCCGATGACAAAAAAAAAAGAAGACTGGAGATTCTAATAGCTCCAGATTCTAATAGCTCCCCCACACGGACCAGGCGCCCGGCCCCAAGGAGTCGCCGGGCGACCTAGAACGCCATCGATCTATTGACTGATTTAATGCAACACCCTAAAGACCCAGATTTGGACATACAGAAG
>Ga0157363_1005540_pt1 | contig 11783 bp, 5 predicted proteins | sample AttsexASBM1_FD_111477 | JGI IMG/M metagenome (GOLD analysis project Ga0157363, IMG submission 111477) | Fungus gardens microbial communities from leaf cutter ant in Ribeirão Preto, State of São Paulo, Brazil - Atta sexdens ASBM1 | ecosystem: Host-associated > Fungi > Mycelium > Unclassified ...
ATGTTTTTGTAATAAACCATGTTTTTGTATTTTGAGAGGTTAAAATAATTTGATGCTGAGTGAAATAATATGATGGAATCGTGTAATGTTGAATAATGTTGAGACGAATAAAGTAAAAATGACAAAATCTAAGTGCGCAAATATAAAGATCAAAAAACAATGACTCATAAAAAAACAATGATACGTACAACTTCAGCGTGCTCTGTTCACATAATGCGGAAAAATGTTAGTAAATGCGTTAAAGTGATTCAAAAAATTGTTATGAGATTGTAAATATTAATTATAAATATTAATTATAAATATTAAATACTACACAGTGACAATTGTTTTTATAATTTATTAAATTATATTTCATTTTAATAAGCAAATTATTAACATAAAGTTAGTTAATGTTTAACTTATATTCATCTTGGATATGTCTTTGACACACCAACATAGCACACAAAACTTTCATGATACAGAAGTGTGGAATAGCGCTGATTGGTTGCTTCAATGACGCATTCTCTATTCTGCAATCCTTTTCCGCACTGTGATTTCACCCTTAAGCCGGAATCAGACTACGCATTAAAAAATGAGATTGAAGATTGAAAGATTGAAGTTTGACCAATCAGAACAAAAGAAGCCAAAATTTCTTTGTCTTCATTGGTAAAATTTCATTCTTTAATCTTCAATCTCAATATTCAGTGCACAAGCCTTGTGTCCACGGTGCTAGAAATCGACCCGAGACCTCGGATGAAGAAAAAATTGACCAATCGCAATGGTCATGTGATCAAATTGTTCAAATGTTAATTTTTTTCTCTGTCCAAGATCTCGGATTGATTTCTATCATGGACACAAGGGAATCGATTCTTATCTAAAATGAGGTAAAAATTACAAAAGTGAGCGAATTTATTAGAATACTGATAATTTCATTAATCAATACCTAGTAAATTTGCTCACTTTTGTAATTTTCACCTTGAAAATACAAAATCGACCTCAAGGCTATAGTCTAATTCCGCTTTATGGTCAGTCTTTGATTGGCTGCGTTCAGCAGAATGTTAATTTTGCAACTGTGGAAGTTTTCTTCGCGCTGATTGGGTTTGATGCATTTAAATCAAGAAGAATGGTCCAATCTCAGAGAATCATAAAAACGGTTGCAAAACTATTGTGTTCTGCTGAACGTAGTCATTAAAGAGTCTTTAATTCGATTGAGATGTCGCTTTTATTCCACTACATCGTTCTCGCAGTTTGTACGATAGGTTATATCAATTTTACATAAAGAATACTCCATTCTTTATGCAGTTTTAATAATTTACGTCTTCCTGTTAAGGTACAATAGAAGGAATAAGGAATTAGGAATAAGGAATAATGATTTCAATCTATCAGATATCGGATACATCAGAATACACGATTTCTAATAGGTTGGAATCCTTATTCTTTATTCCTAATTGCTTATTCCTTCTATTGTGGCCGCACCATTACTGTCAGAACATGATATCAAAGAATAACATCTCTATTCTTAGGCCGATATTCATAGGCCAGTATTCATAGTCGAGTCTTATTTCAAGACCGTCTTAAGTAATGTCTTAAAATGCTAATACAGCCTGATTGGTTTGTTCTTCATGACATTCTTCTGATATTCTTAAGATCGTACTTAAGACAATCTTGAATATAAGATCTGATTATGATATCGGCCATAGTCAGATCTTATTCTAGTCAGATCTATTCAAGACCGTCTTAAGAAGTTACGGACCAATCAGAAGATTGCATTAGCCCCTTAAGATATTACTAATACGGTCTTGAAACCACTCGACTATGAATATCGGCCTTAGATTATGTATATGCCTTAGATTATGTGTAAGCGTATATAAGAGGAGTTTTGCGATTTGCACCATCAATACTAATTCAGAAACCTGATTTGATCACACTTTTCTTCAGCATAAAAGCTGAAGACTTGAAAAAGAAAGAAATAATCGTGAAATAGTTCTCTTCTTTTTAAGTGATGAATTGATTGGTCGCCGCGGCAAGCTGGGAAGTGGTCGAAAGCAATGAAGATAGACATTCGAGAGTTGTGGCCTTCTTAAGCTGATTGGCCTCTCACCGCTCACTGTAAAAGAGGAACAACTATGTCTGGAGTAGTTCTGTTCTTCAATGTCTTCAGCTTTTCTCGTATGAATGCTCCGTCTATCTTGTAAGTCTATGTTTCAAAGTCTAGTTTGGCCTTCTATTCTCTATACTTCATGGTGGAGTCCCATGAGGTGTATTTGCCACGTATGGGAACACAAGAATTGTCGTAATATTTACTTAGATTTAAATTGTAGACGTAAATAACGCACAAGCTTTCACGTATAACATATAACTTATTACCGTGTCTCCAAGAGATGACAATAAATTGAATTGACGTCATATGCCAAAGCTTGTACGTAAGGTTTTAAACACAATAGGCATAGATAATAGGCACAAATATATAATATCGAACTTACATACCAGAGCTCTGATTGGACAGCTTGTTATTCCCTGTTGCCTGTGCCTATTGTATTTAAGCCTTTACTTACGTCTACAATTTAAGTCTCTAAGTAAGTGTTACAACAATTCTTGTGCTCAGACCCTATCGCGTAAATCCGCGAATCAGTAATCCGTAATGACTTCGGCACGCCAGCGCGATGTTCGTCGCACGCGATGTCCAATGAGAATATACCTTTAGAATGAAAATATCGGTAAAGGTGTACACTTGGAGCGCGTGTCGCGCGATACATCGCGCTGGTATGCTGGAAGCATTAAGTTTTTGGGGTTTTTGGGGAATTTTACGATATGCTTTAGGGGATAACTTATAAAATTATTTGGCAACACTGGCTTATATATTATATGTTACATATCTAACATCTGACATGATCACATGATCACGTCCGAAATTGATCGACGTTGAGGCAGTGTCTTTCGAATTTAATCGTTTTTGCATGCAACTATGCTTTCACAATTATCGATACTTTTCGCTGTCTTCGTCGCAGGTAATTCTCCATTCATTTATGAGAAATCTTTTCCAGAATAAGTAGAATACGTCGAATTTTTTGTAATCATATTCCTGTGAAAGTCAATTTATGTTTCAAGATATTTTGTCGAAAAATTTACGAAATTATGTTCGGAACGTTTAAACTTAACTTTATGTTAGAACAAAGATCTTTTCTTGAAATTTTCAATTTGCTAAGCCTGAGCGTTACTTTGCTGAAGGCAGACCTCTGTACTTGTATCATCTTTACAGTTTAATTATCTCAGTGTTTGCTTTTCTAGTTCATGCCAACGGCGAATTCATTGTTTTTCATTCACCAGACAGTATAGAATTCACTATAAATGAACGAGGACATATTGAACAAAGTTATCTTAAGGAGATCTTGTCGGCTTCTCTTGGTTACACTGGGAAGCAGGTATATCATCTCTTGATAGAGTTATTTAAATTTTTGGATATATGTATCAGAAAGCTTTATGAATAAATGTATTTAAAATATTCAAACAGAAAATAAAATTTATTCCTCAAAATTTCAGGGATCTGGTGTACTTGAAATGACGCATATATACATATATCATTTTTCTTACATTGTAAAGCTTTTCTTATTTTTATTTTTAGTTGAACTTCTTGCACAATTCATCTTTTCTCCTTTTCTTTCTATGTTGGAAAAAAAATGGGAAAAAAGGAACTATGTAAGAAGTTTAGGTAAACAGAACAAACCTATGTTCTATTTGAAAAGTTATTTACTGTGACAAAAATATGTTTGTGACTTTACAGAAGGATTCAGAACATAGCATTGTCATATGGGATCCATTTTCAGTACCTAAGGCATTGGTTGCTATAGTGGTTGAGGGAATAGAACAATTACCTTTCTTAAAAGGTAAAGCTAAAGTTACATGTCCTCTGATTGATGATGAAGCAGAAGAAACTACTTGGCAAGCGATTAGAAGCAGAGTGGATGAACGAAGCAATGATAACACATTGGTCAGGATCAACTTGAGCGATGGAGTTGATGCTGTAAGTATTAAATAGACATTGATAGTTTTAATAGCATCACATAAAAATGAAACTTATTTTAATAATTTGACTTTTTATTATTGAAGATCCTAGATACTAAATAAGATATTTCTAATACAGCTTGGCCAGTCAGCTCTTGGTGAGCTTAAGCCTACTAAAATTGAGAAGTTAAAAGCTCTAAATTCAAAGATTGAGGAAGATCATAAATTCGTTGAGGAGATACAACTTCTTCATGCCATTGGTGATAATGCACTTTCTGCAAAAAAGCATGATTCTGGTACAGATGTTTATTGGCTGGTAGTATCAACACTCAAACCATGTTTGGAAATGCATGGAAACAGTTCTGCAGCTGCTGAGGAGGCATATCAGTTGTTAAATGATGGAATAGAACATGTTTCCAAGGGCTTTTTAAACATTTATGATGGAAAGGTGCATAAATTTATTCATTTTATCTGCAAATTTCATCAATAATTAAAAATCAATATTTTTTAGCATATTTGCATGCAGTTTGTATGTACAAAAAATAATTATATATTCAGAATGAAAATAATCTAAATATTCTTGACTCAAGAATTTAAAAAAAAAGTAAAAATTACCAAAGGAGAAAGGCTATGAGCCTCAAAGCTAGTTATTAATTTCTAATTAATCTATCTTTAATATCCAGTCGATATAAATGTTTAATATACAGACGTTTTAACCTTCATTTGGTCATTTTCAGTGTAAAACATAAAAATTAAATAATTGAAAATAAAAATAAAGATAAAAATAATAATAGAATCGCAATATCGGTTACATAATCATTAAATATTTAAAGTAAAGAATGTATAATGTGAAAGGGCTATGAACCAAGCTGGATATTTTATGCTAATATACAAGAAATCTGTATTGATGATATGATATAGAATAGATAATATTTAACAAATATTTCGACTTCAATCGGATCATTCTCAATGTTAAATAAATTTAAAAAAAAGGAATATAACACATTTTTTACGCCTGCATATATTAAAACTCAGTAAAAAATCGATTTAGGAAATAATACGAATACGAAAACTGTATCTCTAACTGATATTATGTAATCTAACTGATATTGTGTGATCACGACAGTTTTCAACATTTTTACAATATGTTGAAGACTCGTAATCAAAGATTAGACAATATCAGTTAGAAATATAGCAAGGCTATTCTGTAACTCTTAATGCAAGTTTCGTTATCGTTATATCATTGTTGCGCAGCTTTTTTACCATGATAAAACGTAATGCTAACGAAGCTTGCGTTAAGAGTTACAGAATAAAGGCCTAGGACATTGTATTCGTATTATCCCTTGGCTTTCCGATTTCTCTGTTTGAAATCATAGTGCCAGAACATTATATATATCAAGCCTACAGCCTGTTCTGAAAGCAAAACTCATTTGTTTTCACTTTTTTCAATAATAATAGATTTATTCACTCTCAGAATCAATTAAGGGACCTACAGTTTAATGTCAAATCAAAACAGCGCTGATGACTTCTCTTAATTACTAGATGGAGCTATTTTCGGTTTCTGAAACACAAAAAATCGCATATGGACATAGGTGGGATTGAACCCGTCTCTACAGACCGCAAGTCAATCACCGAGCGACAAGCTACTTGACGTTCTCATATATAGCCATTAGTATATTAAATATATCGATTGAATATTAAAGATTGATTAATTATTAGCAATTAACAACTAGCTTTGACTCGTAGCCTTTTTTCTTTGGCAATATTCAGAATGCTTTTGAATATCTGTTACAGATTGTCATTGCAATTTTCACGAACGATGCTTGGAAGGTGAGGAATGCACGGTCAGTTCTTGAGAGAAAGCGCAGAGACGATCCCCCGGTAAGTTATTCAATAGTGTATCTTGTGTAAATTTTACAATTGAATGTGTTTTAAGCAAAATTGAAATTTTTTGAGAACATTGATCAAAGAAAGAAATATATATTTGAAAAAATGTATACATGTATAATTAAAGAATATAATAATTATATTGATATCCAAACTGATGATAGAAGTTATACGATATGATATAATTAAGCATTCCCATTTAAGACAAACTCAATTGTCTTAATTTATGGGTATAGTTCTTTGAAGAAATTTGTTTATTTTATTATTGAGATGATTATAGTATGTGTATTGTGTCAAATATAAAAACATGTGATTATTGAAATTCAGTTTATTTAATTTTTAAATTATTTGCAAGAAAAATAATTCTGTATCAAAATAAAAAAAAAGATTACATTCCTCATATTAAAAATAAAATTTACAATAGAATCAGCAAATGAGAGAATCGCAGTACTTTGCGTGTTTCAATACAAAATATTTTATGATTAAAAAAATAAATTTTTCAGCCACCTTCAACAAAACGAAAAAATACGAGAAATAAAATTAAAATTTTATATTATTCATTTTTATCATTTTCCGACAATACATAATATATAGGATATCTCAGACCTACCGCATCACCTGTTAAGCAAATGTTTGAAATCATTTTAAGACAAAAATGATACCAAAATGTTGAGGCTAGTTTAAAGGAGGAAGTATTTACAGATAGAAGATTCAAATCAGTGTAATATACCAAGAGATGGACTCGACGATAAAGATAGAAGTGTATTAGGATGCATTCCGAATTACACATGAAGTGGATGAGGTATTCTTTAGTGAACAAATGATGCATCATTGCTAAAGAAGATCGTAAAATGAAGTCCGAATTTCGATGAGATTGCTTTTATCGATAAAATGTGACACGCCAATATATCGTTGATCGCGTTCAGCAGACTCATTGATGTAAGAATACAAGGTGTATCATTGCGTGTAATACGGCGATAGCAATACTAGAAACAACCAATCAAATTTTGATCACAATTCACTCTCCTACTGCGAATCCTCGGGAATGATATACCTTGTCTTCTTACATCATGGACTCAACTTCAACTGTTGCGGAACGGATCTGTGAGCGCTCGCTGCTATTGGATGATTTAAAAGAATACATCAATAATAGCGAACGCGAAAATAATTATATCGTTATAGTTATAAATTACAATACTTTTTTGGTAAGTTTACTGATAATTACGTTTTTTTTGGTAACTGTAACGATAACATAGTTATATTTTTTTTTGTGACGATAACGAATCTTATAGTTATTTTTATCATTACCTTGCACACAATGAACACAGTTCAATTGGACACAAGCCATAATGCTTGATATTAGGAAGTTCTTAGGTATCCGTCGGCTGTGATTGGTGATGACTGATCTTAAAAAAATAACGGAAAAATAATGAAAAGTTACTTTCTGAAGTAATGATAACTGTAACAAAAAATCGATAACTTTTCTACTCAGTAACAAGTAAGTGTAACTTGTTATTTTTAAAAATTAACTTTCCTAACCTACCCTAAATATTACCTAATAATCAGATATTAATGAGAATCTAAAATCGATGAATGATTTTATTGCAAAAAATATTGTCCCAGTCAGGTACAGTTTATTCTCATTGGCCCAAATTTATACCATATTGTTTATCACATGTCTCTTTAAAATATGATGTTTGCTTATTAGTTCGCTTACTAGTTATTCGTTATTGTGATAAATATTGCCGAAGTTTCTGATCGAATTGGTATAACGCTCGTCTCGAAAGTTGTGAGTCCCAAGTTCAAATCCTGGCTGAGATAATATTTTTCGCATAAAATCATTCGCAGATTTTAGATTCTCATTAACATTTGATTATTAATATTCTTATAAAGATGCTTATTAGCATAAAAAATTATTAAATTACTTATCAATTTAATAAGTCAATTTAATATTTTCACTTTGATTCTGTTCACATTTCAGGACTGAAAAAGGTTTCAGTGTATAGTTTTGCAGAATGAGATATGTATATAAATTTACATAAAATATTTAAGCACTAAGAATCGCTTTGACCAAATGTAGGAATAATTCTCTTATTTAATTAAAATTATAATTCAAATTTTATTTGTAGATAATTTGTCAACACAAAAAAAGTCTATTTTATCAATATATTCATAAGACAGATTTGCTAGTTCGATGCATAACATATTTTAAAATATTCCTTAAAATAATATTTGTGTCGCTTTTAGTATTATCAGCATATACAGTAAATTCATTAAATAAATAAGAAAAGTTACGAAGAAAAAAGAACAACAACAAATAAATAAGAGCCAATATTAAAAACGATCAAATATATATTAATAACTAATAATTAATTACACTATCCAACGAAATTTGACTTCTTTTTTCTACGACAACCTCAATCTGCATTTCTCAATAAATTCAAGGTTGTTGAAGGTCGAGGTCCGTCAACAAAAGATGCCATCACGTCAGATTTTTGAAATAAATTGAATAATATAATAAGCCAAAAACAGCGTTACCATTTTTTTTTTGGCTAAATGAAATTTGAAGACATCTTAACTGATGCAACGAATAAGAAGAGGCAAATTTTAAACAACTTGATTGGCCTTTAAACACTTTATATTCGAAAACTATTACAACTATTACAACTATTACACCTCAATATTTTGGTATATAAATTTTTATTTCAAAATGATTTGAAGAATTTGCCATTAATGGTACGGTAAATCTAGAACACTCTTGTATTTGGTACAATATAATATACTTGATACAAAATAATATATAATGTTATTATATATGTATATAATGTATAATATTATATGATATAACTAATTTTGCAACCGATTTACTAAGTAAGTATACCTATATACCATGATTTTTATCTAAACGCTAGTTAATCAAAATTTATTCTCTGTTCCGGAAGATAATAGAAAAAACAATAACTTTACTCCAATTATTCAAAACTATTAATCGCCGTATGTTAGTTCGCTTAAAATTATTTATTCTTCGTTTGTACTATTTTTAATTATTACGGGATATTTTGTAGGCTCATAAGACTAAAAATGTTAAATCCACTGCCAAAGGAGCGCCAATTAATTCAGACATTAATGATAATTTTTTCATCAAGGTATCGTGTCGAATCGCATTGCATGGGTTATTATTTGATTGAGAGTGTTTTCCAAATTAGAAATAGCTTTTTGCATGGATATCGCGAACACGATGAATTACTCTTTAATTATTCTAATCAACAAACTTACAAACTTATCTATCCAAATATCCATCGTCTTCTTTTTTTATGTATTCTTCGAGTAAACTTTAACAAATCGTCAAAACTTGGTATCAACAAATGAATACTCGCTAAATCTTTAACATTCTGATATCTTTAAACAATAAAATTTGAAACTCGGTGAATTTTCACCCGTAAATTTCCATCAATGAATTTAGATAATTGCTAATATGATCTTTGATTTCTTTTAATATGATTGTTAATATATCTTTGAGCTTGATTAAATTCCAAAGTTCGGTATGAGCTGAATATTTATCACAGACAAATCCTTGAAATGATTCAAGTACAAATAAATAGAATTTGAAACTCAATCGATAAATCAATGTACTTGGCAAACTTAAGTCCTTCTAGTATCTTTGAAGTTTTGAGGACTGGGCTTGCTTTAATCAGATACTTTATTCAGATACTGAACAATACTGATTGTAGCGAGCCGGCGAGCAAGATGAGCAAAATAATAAAATGGATGAAGAGGAGTATAGAATGCATAGTACTATCGAATCCAACACAGCACTTGACAGCACTACTGAACGTACGGGCGTTCAGGATAATAGCGGAACGTCGGAAAAGTCCGACGAAGTTAATACGGAGTATAAGATAAATACTAATACACAGACAATAGGACAGGTATCGCAAACATATTAACATGCATCGCAATCGATGGGTCTAGGGAAACACTAGATAAGTCCATTTTTTCTCAATTTTTGCGTTCTGATGCTATTGTATGATTACACAAGAAGTGAACAATGATTACTAATTTTTTTATTAATTTTTTAAGATTTAAGATAATATAATGTTAAAAGAAAAAGTAAATTTTATATGAAAAAATTGTATTAAAAAGAAGTAAAAAAAAAATAAAATCAGAATAAAATTCAATGAATACCGTTTAAAACGCATCTTTCGAATATGCTGAAATGCTTAAGTAAACTTATCATTTTAAGAAAGCTGTATTAAGCAATAAAATTTCAAAATTTAGGCGCGTAGAAAAAGTCGACAAAATGTGACTTGTCAAGTCCTTTTCCTAGGTCCTTCATTTATTTTCGTTCTGCCAGACTTTGCCAGAATATTAGCGCACTTGAGTTCTAAGGAGATGAATAATTAATTTAATGTTTATCAAGTACTCCAGTAGAACTAAACAATATTAACAAGATATCTTCAACATTTATGTAATTCAATTTTAGTCGCTAGTAAGATTATAGAACTGCTTTCTTTTGCATTGGATTGCTATAGATGTCAGTTAATGTGAATGATATTTAATCATAATGATATCGGAGAGAAAATCATAATCTTGTATTCTAGGAATGGCAATGGTCGAATAAATGTAAATGGGCCTAAAGATAATCAAAAGAGTTTTCAGAACTGCAGCACAGATTCTTTCAAGTACTTGTGCAGGAGAATCTGCGCTGCAATTCTGAGAACTTGTATCCGTGGTTATTATCGATAAGTTTTCTCTGTTATGATCTTTAGGCCTGTTCATATTTATTCGACTGTTGCCATTCTTAGCAACAGAATTATGATTTCCTTTCCGATTTGTTTTTAACTAAGCGGCAAATTTTAACAACTTTTGTATTTGAGAAGTGAAAGGAATTAAATTCAAGAAGTTACACTTCTTCCGGATCAATTACCATAAATATGATTGCACAAAATGCTGACAATTTCGGGCTTGTTGTCTCGTGCTTCTCAAGTGCAGAATTATAATCTGCATGAAGGCTTATCATGTTCAATTGCATGCATATATTCTAATCATGATGAATCTATAAGTAATATGAATTTTTGATAGCAAATTTTGATTAGGGAAGATTTAACTAGCCAATTAGTTATTTAGCAAGTATTGGAAGCAAATCTTATTGATAAGTTACAAATTCTTAATTTATTTTGTATGTAACTTATTTTGTATGTTAATTCTGAAAACTTTGGTATTTTTTATGCATACGCTGAATTTCTAATATGTATTTCTAATATGCTGATTTTAAATCTTATTCGTAGATGTTAGGAAATGTAGAGTGCTATTAATTTAAATTAACAAGTATTACAAAAAAGGAGAGAAAGAAGAGAGAGAGAGAGAGAGAGAGAGAGAGAGAGAGAGAGAGTGTGTGTGTGTGTGTGTGTGTGTGTGTGTGTGTGTGTGTGTGTGTGTGTGTGTGTGTGAGACACTCGCAAAATTGAGATTTCGTAGGTTTTCGAAAATTGTGTTTATCTCTCTGTTACAACGATCTTTCTGTTTCAGCCTGAATTTTCTGGACGTGCGAAGACGTACACGGAAGACTATCCTGTCATATTCAACATAATGCTGTGGTTCGGCGTTGTTTTCGTCTTTTCACTCTTAGCCATTTGTAGTATGTATTTTCGTAAATACAGGACTTATTTAGCTTGAAATTATTTTGAACGTGTGATAAAATTTTCAAAAGTATTCTGATCGTTAAAATCAGAAATCATAAATTTCTTTGATTCAAATGGCCTCTATTAATCTAATTGATTTTATTTGCAGGATATTAATTTGTATAATGTGTGTGTGTGTGTGTGTGCGTGCGTGCGTGCGTGCGTGCGTGCGTGCGTGCGTGCGTGCGTGCGTGCGTGCGTGCGTGCGTGCGTGCGTGCGTGCGTGCGTGCGTG
>Ga0157363_1005541_pt1 | contig 11783 bp, 24 predicted proteins | sample AttsexASBM1_FD_111477 | JGI IMG/M metagenome (GOLD analysis project Ga0157363, IMG submission 111477) | Fungus gardens microbial communities from leaf cutter ant in Ribeirão Preto, State of São Paulo, Brazil - Atta sexdens ASBM1 | ecosystem: Host-associated > Fungi > Mycelium > Unclassified ...
GATACTCACTGGTTGTGATACTTGAACTTAGTGGTGTTTCAGAGGTTCAGTATAAGAATGTGATGATGATAGATGATGGAAAGTATCAATAAGAATAATTGATGTTGTTAAGTCTGAGGTCTAACTCTTAGACACAGAGGTATATATACAAAATGGTAATGGTCTGTGCACAAGCTGTTTCTATTACATGATCAAAACTTGTACCTAATGGGAGCTGTCATTTGTTATAACAGCTGTCAGGCTAATTTTAAAAGATAACTAATTATGTTACTACATTGATATGCTTGTATCTCTATCAATACTTACTGCTATGTAATATACCATATATTATTAGAAACAGTTTGATGAGCACTTTTTAATGTAAGTTTAATCATGTAAATCTGTCTAGCCATTCATGAGATATTAGCAAACAAAGCTTTTACAGTTACTGATGGCCTGATATCTCAGTTGTTTGTTGTTTCTTTTATACATCCCATATATGTGCAGATAGCCCTTATTTGGGGCATTTCAGCACAACTTAGATTGTGAAAACCAGTCTACTGGTTGTGAAGATACAAGCTGAATGAAGTTTGTGACAACAATGTTATTCTACTCATATTGACCACTGAGTGAATTTTCATTGACACTGGTAACTCCAACTCCACTGCATTATCTAATATAATTTTCTTTATTTTGTAAGGTTCTACAAACTTTTCTGTCAACTTTTTTGTTTCTCTATTCCTCATCTACCATGTCAAATCCTTCATAATCAACAACACTCTATCTCCTATCTTATACTCCACTACTTTTTTTCTATTCCTATCCATATATTTTTTCATTTTCTCCTGCAGTTTTTCCAATACTGCTTTTGCTTCCTTATATATCTCTTTTATCTCTTTCACAAACTCTTTTACCTTTACATGCTTTTTTTATTTTATTTCAAAGCCCATCCTTAGCTTCTGTCTATAGTTGACTCTAAATGGTGATGACTTTGTCACTGTATGTATCTTGTTGTTAAAGACAAACTCTATAGTTGCCAACTATTCCAACTAATTATTTTGCCTATAATCAATATACATTCTTAAATACTGTTCCAGCTCTTGGTTTGTCCTCTTCATTTGTCCATCTTTTTGTGGATGAAAAGCCATTGATAGCTTTATTTCTATTTCCAACATCTCATTCAACTCCTTCATCAACTTTGCTGCAAACTGAGGTCTTCTATTCAAAATCACACTCTCTGGCAACCCATGCAACTTCCACACGTTATCTCTGAACAAATTTGCTAACCCTTCTGCTGTTATTTTTTTTGTCATTGTTACAAAGTGTAACATTTTCAAAAACCTATCACATACTACCAAAATTGAATCATAATCACTTGATACTGGTAACTTCATAATAAAGTCTACTAATATGTATTGCTATTATTTCTCTGGTACTAAATTTATTTTGAATTTTCCCACTGGTATCTCTGCTCTATTCTTTATTCTCTGACACTGATTGCATTCTCCCGTATATTGCTTCACCTTCTTTGTAACTTCTGGCCACCAATAATTCCTAGTAACTAATTCCACTATCTTTCATTGTTCCCCATACTCTGCTATCAGTGTATTATAATGAAGCTAAATAATCTCTAACCTTAACTTTCTAACCTCAACTCCTCATCCCTTGGAATATATCTTTCCTTCTTTCAATATTAACTCATCCTTAATCTGCCACTCATTATTTCTCAACACTTTTACTACTGTCTTTTTCATCTCTTCTACTATCTTTACTACTTTATCATCTTTTGCTTCTGATCTTATAATTTTCTCTATAATCTCTTTCTCCACTTCTTTAATCAATAACTACCCCTTTTCCATTGCTCTGATCTCCAACCACTCTTTTTTTAACATTACTTGATTTTCATTGTCTCTTTCCACTCCCTCTGCCCAATCTGCTCTCCTACTTAAAATATTTGCTTATCTCATACTTTTGCCAGCTACATACTTTAAGATAAAATCAAATCTTGACAAATATAAGACCTATTTAGCCTGTCTTTAATTAAACTTCTGAGCTTTCATAAAATATTCTAAGTTTTTGTGACCCATCCAAATTTTAAACTGACCCTTGACTTCTTTTAAGAAATGCCTCCATACCTCTAAACATCTGATAATTACTAACAATCATATTGTGAATTTCATAGTTCCTTTTGGCCTTGTTCAACAATTTAGAAATATAAGCAACTGACCTCCACTTCCCATCCTCACATTTCATCAACAACACTTCTCCTATAGCAAAATCTGATACATCCACCTCCACTCTCATTTCTTTATCTAGGTCTGGTGTAACCAAGACTAGCTTCATTGTAAATCTCTCCTTAGTTCCACTTTACATCTTTTCTTGTCATTTCATGAAGAGGTTTTGCCACTCTAGTAAAATCCTTGACAAATCATCTATAATAATTTGCCAACTCCAAAAACTTCTGCACATCTTTTATACTCCTCAGCACCAGCCAATCCACTACTCTCTGAACATTTTCTTTTTCCATTCTTACACTATTTGGTCCTATTATCACTCCCAAAAATCCAACCTCTCTGACTTTCCACATACATTCCTCTGGTTTCACAAATAAATCATTTTCTTCCATTCTTTTCAATACTTCCTCTTCAATTTCATCATGTCCTTCTTCTGTCTCTGTCACTATCATTAAATCATTAATAAATACTGCCACTTCTCCTTCCTTTATCACATCTCTAAGCAAGTCATTCATCATTGCCTAGAACATTGCTGGTGAGTTTATCAACCTAAAGAACTTTACCATTGGCTCAAAGACTCCTTCTAGCATCAAGAATTCTGTCTTTTACTCATCTCCCTCCTTTATTCTCACATTATTATATCTCTATCATAAATTCATCTTCACAAATATTTTCTTCTTCCTAATATTATCTATCAAGTCTAAAATTAGTGGTAACAGATAATTGTTTTTAATCATCCAACTATTCAAATATTGATAGTCCTGTACCATTATCTTCTTCCTATTTATCTTTGGCACAAAGAATACTGGTGACATCTGTGGTGACTTTGATGGTCTAATATATCCCTATCTTTCACAAATTCTTGCACCTCTTCTCTTTCTATTCTTAATAATAGATATATCTTTCCCTTTTTTGAAACAAAACCTTCTCTAAGATCTATGACATGATTCCAAGTCTTTCTCGCCAGCATTCTTTCTGACTCCTTCTTTTCAAACACCTTCAAATACTTATGGAACCATTTTGAAACCATTTCTTCTACTGTTCTAATCTCAATCAAGTCTTCCTTCTCTTCTTTCTTTTCCTCTATTACTCTTTCTATTTCCATTTCTTCTTCTACTGTCAGCTTTCTAAAATCTTCTCTTTTCTCTTTCTCTCTCTTTTCCTTATGTTTTTTCTCTTTTTGCTTCTGCCATTCTGGCTTTGTCTATCTTCCCATTTTATATTTCTTTCCACACTTCCCTGAATATCTTGTCATTTGTATCTCTTCTGTTCTCCAATCTATTTCTGGGTTATGGCATGCTAGCCATGGCATATCTAATATAACTTCTCATTTCTAACCTCTTATTACATGTATCAATATTCTCTCCTTATATTCCTTAAAGTATATTTCTACTTCCACCATATCTATAATCCACCCTGCATAATTCAATGTTCTATGCACATTTCTCACATATGTTAGCTTCAGCTTCATCCTTCTAAATTTATGCTTTCTTGCAAACTACTTGCTTATTACCAATCCTGTTGCTCCACTATCTAACAGTGCCTCTACTAAAATTCCTTCTTTATCTTCTGCCTGCTTCAATCTTATCTTTGCTATTACTTCTCTCAATAATTTTTTCTTTTTCTTCTTTCTTTCCACTTTTGTCTGTTATATCTATATCCCCTTCAAAGTTGTCTTCCTATCTTTCTCTACCTCACTTCCACTTCCTTCTTCTCTCTGTATCACTTTGCTTCTTAAAACTTCAAATCTATTTGAGGGCATCTGTACTGATCCCTCTTCCTCTCCATTTCTGCAATGACAGGCAATATGCTCAAAACTTCCACACCTAAAACACATTCTTTCTTCTATTGCCTTCTGCCTATTTTCCTCTCTCCTTCTTTCTCATATCTTCTGTTGTCTCTACTCTTTCTCTACTCTTCTCTCTTCTCTTGCTCTCATCTCTTCTATTCTTCTCCATTCATTATCTTCTCTCTTTCTTTCTTCTTCTTCTTTCCTTTCTTTTCTTCTTCTCTGTTCTTTCTCTTCCCATCTCTCATTGTTTTCTCTCATTCTTTGTTCTCTTCTCTGTTCCTCTTCCTGTCTCCTTGCTTCTTACTCATTTCTTTTGATCAATATCATCAATATACTCTGCAACTCCAATATTTTTGTATTATTTTCTATTATTATATTTAACATTCTAACTGCTTCTTTCTCTTCTATATTCCTAACTAATTCCTCCATATTCAACTGACTAATATCCACAATGTTACTCACTGCCATGACATTTAACAACAGAAAACTATCTATCTTTAAAAACATTCCTTTTAAAATTTCCTCTGTAAGTGCTAGCTGGTATTTTTCTTACCTGACCTCACACTGTATACTGACTACTTATCCTACTGTCCTACTAACTACTGCCCTAATGAATACTAGCTAATATCTCTAAGAAGAGAATCTCTAAACTAGATGTTTTCTTACTAGACAATGCTGCTACTCTCTATAGACAGATTACAAGAGAACCCACAGCACAAGCTTTCTATATGAATATAACTATCTACCACATTCACAAAAGATGTTATGTCCAATATATGCTAGTAGGCTACAGCATAAATGAACAGCCAAGCTTTCTCTGCCTGACTAGTATACTTCTTAAGCCTAGAGCCTAGCTATAGTCTTCTTGACTAAGGAATATACTGTCTCTCAGTTGAGGATGAAATAAGAGAATAAAGAAAATAGATAGGAGTCCACATAATGCAGAGTCCTAGAGGATAGTCGAGTTCTACTATTGTAGCAATTAGATGGTATATAACATAATTAATCATAGTCTTTATTATTATTAACATTAATCTCTAATGTTAAGTTAACTTACTTTTTTTAGCACTCTCTTTATTGAACTTTGTTTCAACCTCTAAAATTGTAACCAAGTAACATATAAATAGTATAATGTTATGACTTAAAGCTTAAAGTGTCAAGCAATAAGACAACTCTTGTATTGAGTAACACAAGAGAACTCAATAGAGTTCCTAGTACAAAGTAGTCTATCTTATATACTATTCCTCATGGTCCATGCTAGCTACTATGCATCCTACCCTAATAACCATGTGTATGACATGAGGCCAACATGTGTTGTCCATGTTGTATGATGTCACTTTATTCCAGAACCTTCTATTCTATTCTCCCAAGTCTCGTGATCAGCCTTGTGACTGATGTGACAGTGTGACTGATAAACCCTAACCCGAGTTGTTCTAAAAATAGAAAATAAAATAAAAATAAAAATAAAAATAAAAATAAAATAAAGTGAAAAGGAAAAAATGAAGTCTACTGTCAACAATCTTGACATATAAGCTAAAGCTAAGGTTATTCTAAGAAGTCTGCAAATATATGGACTTTAATAAGTTTTATACTTATTAAACCTCAACTCACCTTACAGACTTTTATTCCTAAGTGTAAACTACTTTTGATAGTCTACTCTAAAGACTATGTATGTTATAAACTTAAGACCTTAGGGTTGGTCAAAAGAGTAAACCTTACATTGGGTTAACACAAGAGAACTTAATAGAGAGTTCTATACAGGATAGTCTACCTTATATACTAAAGCCTCATAGTCTATGCTAACTACTTCTAGCCTACTCTAAACAGCCATATATTTGCCTTAAGGTTAACTATCAAGAATAAAAGAAGTGGACTTAACATTTCCTTATTTTCTTTTCAATTTATTTTCCTTTATTCTATTTTTAGAACTAGAATTAGGGTTAGAGTGACAAGATCATGCTGTCACACGGCAGGTCACATCAAATGACATGGTTACAAAGTTACATGATACATGGAAGGATATAGAAGGTTCTGGAAGGATGATATTATACAACATGTGAAACACATGATCATTTAGGGTAGTGTTGTGGCAACCACTTATCACAATGACAAATGATCTCACTAACAAGTAAATCTCTCAGTAGGATTATAATGTGGGAATTTTACAAGAGAACTCGACAAGAAGTCTCTTCTTAATTAGAGTCCTATTTATACAAAAGGTTCATGGTCCATGCTACTAATAATTAACCCTGCCCTTATGTCCATGCTTCACCTTCATGTCTACCTCATGTCTTACTCAAGGCTACTATGTGTACTCCATGTGCCCTGACATCATCTTCTAGTTCCTTTTACCATGTTCTAGGCCTATGACGTTATATCATGTGACCTGTCATGTGACTTCATTGTCATGTGCCTCTTCATATAAAATAAAAATAAAAATAAAAATAAAATAAGAAAAAATAAAATAGTTAAAGCGTCCCATAACAGATAGGCTAGAAATAGCTCACATAGACCATTAGGTATTTGTATATAAGGTAAACAATCCTGTACAGAGTTCTCTATTGAGTTCTTTTGTGTAAATCCTATACAAGGTTCTTCTTCTGTCCAACACTAAGGGCTTAAGTCATAACATTAACAGATGTTGCATCTGTTATATGATGTCATTCTTTCAGAACCTTCTATGTCCTTCTATGTGACTTGTGACTTGTGACCATGCCATCTGATGTAACTGATGTGTAACCCCATGATCTGGTCACTCTAATCATAGTTCTAAGAATAGAAAGAAAGATAGTTTAAGAAGAAAATAAAAATAAAAATAAAAATAAAAAGAAAATGAAATTAATTTAGAGTCCATTGCTTTTAGTTTTGACATTACTCTCCCTTCAAGGTTTCTCCTCCAGAGAAACCAACTTCCATCTTTGCCAGTTTCTCTCCAACTTCTTTAAATATTTATCTTCAAATTTCCTATCATCCCAACCAAACAGCAACTTTGCTATATACTTCTCCGGTAGCTCACTCCTCTTGAACTCATCCACCCTTGGGTTTATCTTCACTTTCCATCTTTCTTCTATTCTCTTCTATCTTCTTATTTTTACCCCTAATCTTCCTTTGAACTCGTCTACTAACTCCTTTGCATTTTCCAAATCCTTCTCCTTCTCCTATATATCACTTTCTGCTGTAAACTCTTTCCATCTAACCAAGTATCTTTCTACTCCTCTTATTTTTCTTTTATTTAATATTCTTTCTATCTTCCATTCTTCAACTCCTTCTACTTTGATTGGTTTAACTTTTTATTTTCTCTGCCCCCCTACTTGTTCCTTGTATTATACTATTCTGCTGAAGTTCACTACCAAATGAATTCTCATCGAGGTTGGTAGTCGTAATTTAACTGCATTAGTAGATACTACCTCCTTAATGGTGTATGAACCCACATACTGGTCTACTAATTTCTTCACCAGCCTTCCTTTAAACACTAGGTCCTTTGTACTCAACATTACTTTGTCCCTCTTTTTCCACTTCTCACTTTCCTTTCTTTTCTTATCTGCTTACCTTTTCATATCCTCTTGCATCCTTTTTAATGCTGCTTCTGCTTCCTCTTGTACCTTCTTTATTCGCTTCACAAACTCTGTTGTCTTCTCTACTTTTTCTTTCTTTCTAACATCTACTCCCATCCACAACTCTTTTCCATAGTTTGCTATAAATGGAGATACTTTTGTTGCTGAATGTATTTTGTTGTTAATTGCAAACTCTGCCATTGCTAGCCAGTCTGGCCAGTCCTTTTGCCTATAGTCTACAAAGAACTGGAGATATTGTTCCAACTCCTGATTCATTCATTTGGTCTGCCTATCTGTCTGTGGGTGGAAGGCAGTTGACAATTTTATCTCAATCCCCAACATTTTATTCAGTTCCTTCATCAACTCCACTGCAAACTGTGGTCTTCTATCTGATACAACACTTTCTGACAACCCATGCAACTTCTAGATGTTATTCCTAAATAGTCTTGCTAGCCTTTCTACTGACATTCCCTCAGTTGTTGCCACGAAGTGTATCATCTTGGACAACCTATCGTAGACTACTAGGATGGCATCCTTCCCAGCTACTAGCAGTAACTTTGTAATAAAATCCACTGTCAGATACATCCATGGTTTCTCTGGTACTTTACTCAATTTCAACTTCCCTGCTGGTGCCTTCATTCTATTTTTCATCCTCTGACACATGTCACATTCCTCCACATATTTCCCCACATCTCTTGTTACTCCTGGCCACCAATAATTCCTTGTCACTAACTCTGTTGTTTTCCACTTTCCTCCATGTCCAGCCACCAGTACATCATGGTACAACCAAATTATCTCTACCTTCAATTTCTCATCCTTTGGTACATATACCTTTCCTTCTTTTAGTACTAGATCTCCCTCTAGCTGCCACTCTTTGCCTTTTAATGCTCTAATTCCTGCTTTCTTCATTTTCTCTACTACTCTAACTATCTCCTTCTCCTTACCTCTCATCTTTTTTATCTTTTCTATTATGTTTACCTCTAGTCCTTCTATTACTACTTTATGTAAACTACGCAACCAACAATCTTTAATAAATACCTGGTCCTCATTGTCCTTATCTACTTCTACTTTCCAGTCCAGTCTCCTACTTAAACTATCTGCCTTCCCTATTTTTGTATCTGGTACATGCTTTAGTGTAAAGTCAAATCTAGACAGGTACAATGCCCATCTGGCCTGTTGCCAATTCAACTTCTGCACCTTCATAAAATATTCCAAATTCTTGTAGTCTGTTCAAACCTCAAATTTGAACTTTGTGCCCTCTAGCAAATGCCTTCAGTTTTCCAACCCCCTTATCACCGCTAACATCTCCTTATCATGGATCTCATAATTCCTTTCTGTCTCATTTAACAATTTTGAGAGGAACACTACTGGCCTCTACCTTCCATTCTTACCCTCCATAGATAATACTCCTCCCGTCACATAGTCTGATACATCCACTTCCATCCTCATCTTTTTATCTAAATCTGGCGCTGCTAACACCGGTTTCTTTGTAAATTTTTCTTTTAGCTCCCCAAATGTCTTTCCTTGTTTCTCCATCCATTCCCACTCCTGATCTTTCCTTATCATGTCATGCAATGGTCTTGCTATCAATGCAAACCCCTGAATAAATCAACGATAATAGTTTACCAACCCTAAGAACTTTTGTACATCCTTAACTTTGGTGTCAGCCAATCTAATACATCTTTCATCTTTTCCTCTTCCATCTTTATCCCCTCTAGTCCAATTACCACTCCTAAAAACCCTACTTCTCTCACCTTCCACTTGCACTTTTCCAGTTTTACATACAAGTCGTTTTCCTCTAACCTTTTTATTATTTTTGCTACTAGCTTGTTGTATCCTTCTTCTTTCTTCCTCTTCTGTTCCAACTATTACATCGTCAATAAATGCTGCCACTTTTTCTGTATTTATCAGATCCCTCAGTAACTCATTCATCATTGTCTAGAAAGTTGCTGGTGAATTCATCAATCCAAAGAACATGACAGTGGGTTCAAATGACCCCTCAGAGGTTGTGAAGGCTGCCTTTTACTCGTCTCCTTCCTTAATCCTAATGTTGTTGTACCCCCATCTCAGGTCCATCTTTGTGAACACCTTCTTAGTGCTAATATTTTCAATTACATCCAAAATGAGTGGTAGTAGGTAGTTATTCCTTACTGTCTATTCATTGAGATACCAATAGTCCTGCACCATTCTCCTCTTTCTGTCCTTCTTCCCTACAAAGAACACCAGTGCTGTTTGGGACAATTTTGAGAGCCTAATGTACCCTTTTCTTAACTGTTCCTTAATAAATTCTTGTACTTCCTCTTTCTCTTTTCTTGACAACAGATATACTTTCCCCTTCCTTGGCACAAATCCTTCCTTCATATCAATGGCATAATCCCAGACCTTTCTTGTGGGCACCTACTCTGATTGTTTCTTGCCAAAGACTTTGATCCACTCATGAAACCTCTCTGAAACCAGCTTCTTAGCCTCTGCCTCCAACTTCATTGCTTCTTCTTCCTCCTCCCATATCTTCTATTCTTCTGCCATCTTTTTTATGTCTATCATTTTTCTCTTCTTTTGTTTTTTCTGTTTTTTCTCCTTTTCCTTTTTCTTTTCTTCTCACTCTCTTCCTACTTCCTCCTTTGCTTCCTCTTCTTTCTATTTCTGCCACCCTGATTTTCTCTGCTTTAGTCTCCACTGCTTTCCACATTCTTCTGGACACCTTGTTATCTTGACTTCTCCTATTTTCCAATTGATTTCCAGATTGTGGTATGCTAGCCATGGCATCCCCAAAATCACACTCTACTTCTGTTCTCCTATCATGTTGATTTCTATCCTTTCTCTGTATTCCTGATAGTATATGTTTACCTCTACTATATGTTCAATTGGTCCTTCTTGGTTGAATGAGCCATCCACATTTCTTACATATATGGGTCTGTCAATCTTCTTTAGCTTAAACTCTTATTTTGTTGCAAACTCTGAACTCATTACTAGTTCTATTACACTACTGTCCAACAATGCTTTAACCATTACTCCCTCCTAGGTGTCTATTCTTTCTAATCCTATCTTTACTGTTATCTTCCTTAATGATTTACCATCTTTGGCTTTTCTTACTTTGACTTCTTTCATCTTAGTTTCCTCTGAGTTTGGTGTACCAACTTCTATTTTAGTTAATACATGGAACCTATTGTTAAAATCTAGTTGAGGGACTCTAGATTCTCCTCCTCTTTTAAATTGTCCAATTGTTCAAAATTTCCCTCTCTTTCCCATCTCTGCCTATATTACAGTCTTCTACCATTCCCAATTTTGATCCTTTCTCTCCTATTCCTACAATATTGGGCCATATGCCTGAATCCTCTACAAGCATAACAGTTTCTCCCTCTATCTATATCCATAGCATAGGGATCTCTTCTCAGCAACTCTATCCCTTATCCCTGCCTCTGACTTCTCACTATCACTGCACTTGTCCTTTCTGCTCCTTCTATTGGAGTGGGTCCTGTTGTTGCCCACTGAGGTAGTATTTCCTGCCTCCTCTGCCACACTTGTGGTCATGGCATTACTTGTCGCTGGTTCTGCTACCTAGGGACTGATCCCCTCTATTCTCGTTGTTCCTTTAGTCTTTCCTCTTTCCTCCTGCTTTCCCTCCAATGCCTGTCTAAGTTAGTAGCACACTCATACCACTATTCTATGCTTGTGGGAGGCCTTTCTGCCTCCATTAACTTTTTCCTGATCATTCTGTTTATTTCCCTCTTGAACTCCTCTACTAACAGCCTCCTCTCATATCCACTTCCTCTCACTACTCTCCTAAACTCTTGAACAAACTCCTCCATTGTCTTTCCTCCCTGCTCTAATCTTTTTAATTCTGCCACTTTTACTGACTCCTTCTCTCCTCCTCCAAACTCCTTCTTGATAGCTGCCAAAAAATCCCCCACAGATTTGTATTCTAATTCTCCTTCTTCCAACTCCTCCAAGACATTCTCCTTCCAAACATCTGCTGATCTTCCTTGCATATATGATAACACCCACTGGATCTGTTCTTCTACTGCCACCTCCCTCATCTTCATCTTTATATATAGTTTGCATGCCATTACAAATTATGAGACCTTTGATGAGGTCCCATCAAACATTGGTGGCCATGCCACCTCCATATCTGCTGCTACTCTGCTCATGCTTTCTCCTATCTGCACTGTTAGTACTGCAATCTGTTCTTGAAGCTGTTTTATAATGGCTAGATAGTCGGGTTGA
>Ga0157363_1005542_pt1 | contig 11780 bp, 6 predicted proteins | sample AttsexASBM1_FD_111477 | JGI IMG/M metagenome (GOLD analysis project Ga0157363, IMG submission 111477) | Fungus gardens microbial communities from leaf cutter ant in Ribeirão Preto, State of São Paulo, Brazil - Atta sexdens ASBM1 | ecosystem: Host-associated > Fungi > Mycelium > Unclassified ...
ACTTATACCTAGATATTTATCTAGCGTGGAACTTAACAAGCTTCTTTCTATATAAGTAATTTTATTCCAGGATTTTTTAAAGGATATTTTTAAAGAGAAGTTTTCATTATTGCGTCATCGAATTATAAAGAGGTACGGTTGGGAATCAAGATATAGTATTATATATCTTGTGAAAAAAAGAGACATTTTTTCTCTCTTGATGATTACATAGTTGGAAAGGTTGTGTTAATTTAAAACATTTCGTGATTCCATTCAAACGTGTTAACCTAACACAAGATTAATATGTTAGAAAGTGACACAAATATTATATAAAACGTCAATACGAAAAATTTGTTGTAAAAATTTGTTAACTTTTTATATATTTGTGTTACTTTCTAACATATTACTTAACTATTACTTAACTATTACTGTAACTATAACTAACTACTGTAACTGTTACTTTTTAACAATGTATTTAAAATGTAAATTCTAAAATAAAGGAATACAATACGTGTTAATCTAATAAGTCATAAATATTAATTTTATTGAAAAATTATGCTTTTGCATTTGTTTACAAATGGTGTCAGTGTTACATATGTAACATGTTAAATTAACTCGTACTTTATTCCTTTGTCTTAGAATTTACATTTTAAATACATTGTTAGATATTCATAAATTATGTTATTTCACTATTAAGGAATGTTGAATATCAATTTAACATAAAAAATGTGCAAGCAATACAATGTTAAATTAATATTAGGATATGTTAAAAATTCTACACAAAATTTTAACAAAGAAATGATTGGACCATTTTTAACAGAAATACAAAATGTTTTTCACTGTGTATTCTACTTCACTGTGATTTCTATCAAGATATTTTACTGACCTTGTTGCAAGGTTGTACTATCCATTGAAGATGTATTTCTTTTTCTGTTTTTGCAATCGTAATATAAAAAGTCTCCATAGCAATCGGCAACCACGTGCTTTCCACCCGATACATTTTAGCTCCAGTGAGAGTAGAAAAATGGTCGATTGCCAGGATTGCCAATTTTGTCTAATTTGACAATGTCACCGTACTGATTATGCAGCATCCATACTCATTATGCTGCTGCAACAGCCAAAAAATTCTGTACCATATTTTACCATTTAATTTGCTGTAGCAGCTAATCTTTTTTTAGTGTACAATTGCGTTTTAAGATGTACTTTGCCATATCCACCATTTACGCCAATTAATAATTGTCGTTTACACATATACGAAATATAATTAAGAAACAGAGGAAATATATTATACATTGATTGTGAGAGAAAAATATATCGTATTTGTGATTATAATTGCATGGTAAAATAATTATGGTCAGGAGCATTATTTTTATTATTGCTATAATGTTAGTAAATAATATAAATATATATACAACAATAATTTTATAAATATAGTTACAACATTTTATAGTATAATTTAATATAAAATGTTAGTCAGCTGTTGTTATTTAGTTTAAGTATCGATAAAAATCTCAACGCGTGTTTCAAATTCGCTTTCATGACAGATTCTCTTACTTATGTATGATAGGAATCTGAATCAATTGCCAAGGAAAGGCAATGCTTTCGGGTCGGGAATATCCTTGATCGGCTGCGCACTTCGTTTTCCGCATCTTTCATTTCATTATACTCGATCGAGTAACTCACAGCTGACTTTGCACGACTTTGTCTTTGTACTTTTGATATTAGCAAATGTCAATTGATTTGCGAGTAAGAATTCTAGCATATATCATATGTATTTTATCAATCTCTTGATTTTTTTATTTTGCAAAAGTATCCAAGTATAAAAGTATATCAACTATGTATTCATAAACGATGCTACCGAACGCCCTCGCTTATCGATTCAACGCGTTCAATATGTATGCGGTTACGTTTTGCGGTTATTTATGGCAAGGAAACTCGTGTTTATTCAACAAATACACGATTCAGAATATTAGTTTAGACTAATGGAAAAATATCGCGTACCATGCGCATGGAATTTAAGACACGAATAAGACTATTCAACTTCCTGTGTGCATATTGTGCTGTGTAAAACATGAAAGACCAAAATTCGGAATTTTAATCTCGAGTAAGAGATTAAAATATGGTGGAGAAATTAACGCGAAGTATTTCTTATTTAGTGACAGAAGGATTAATTCTTTGACTATTCTGCGTATAAAATTACTGCTTGCGGATGCAGTGAGTCTAAAACGGAGAAAAAAATTAACAAAATCGAATGAGCTCTTGAAGTTTAACAAAGAATAATTTAATTATTAAATGAATATACTTTTATTTTTATGTTAAATTTATGTTAAATTATATTAAACTACACTGATAAAAAATTATTAAATCTTAATACAAATTTCTTTGAATCGTACTAACAAAGTAAAATATTTATTTGCTTACAATAAATAAATATTTATTCAATAAAAAATGATAGTTAAATCAAATGGTTTTTGTATCAAATAAATATATGTTATATATTTATAATATGTTATATATTTATAATATATGTTAATACATTTAAATATTCACTTAGAACTATTTAAACAAATATTTATTAAAATTTAGTATTTTTTTTTAAATGTATTTTGTATTGTCAGGTCAAATTTACTCTCCTGTTTCAGTAATTAACATTGTCGTTAAGGAGAAGCTTATTTACACGAAATTGCTTTTAATCACAGAGTTCGCAATTCTAGTTACGTGTACTGTATACATAGCGCTCGCAGTCATAGACGAAGGAGCGACCACGTGATATTTACAAGGCGGTCGTTCGTCTTAGGCTAACAATTCGGGCTTTGTATAAGTTGTAAAGCACGCAATAGAGGGATTTTCCAAGAGTTATGGTTATCGAGTTATAGTTATCGCGAGGAGACTCAGCGCTGGACCGAAACACGCGACGCCTCTATATCGATATACGTCAGTTCACGTTATAGCAAAGTATGAGCAAAGCACAACGACGACGAACCGAACGTCCCGTTTTTCACCCTCTCCCCGTGTTCGTTTCCCGTTCGACATTTTCTCGTCTTAGCTTAACCCTCGGATGTCGGAAATACTTTCAATCCGGAGAGTGACGAAAATAGGTCATATTTCACCCCTTCTTTCCTCTGCGATCACCCCGTGACACGACGGATTTGTTATTAGTTCCAAATGCAGGAAACGCCTGATGAAGCAACTTTTGCCGTAACTTTACTCACCATTTCTTTTTCTCTTTTTTTCCTTTTCTTTCTTTTTTTGTGTCGGAGAAAAACGGTGCAGTCTATCGAAGATTCGAAGCTTTAATGAGTCTACACGAGTCGAATTAGTCAGCATTCAGAGGCCAAAAGATACAACAAACTTCTTACATTTTATCAACAATTATATAATATATAATTATATAATATATAATTATATAATATATATCGATTATTTGCTATTAACATTAATGTGAAAATTCATCGTCTGAATTAAAATATATATATATTGACTAATTTGGTCTTTATTGTAATTTTTTTTAAAGCAATGCGCCACATCCTTCTGTATAAAATTCGACAATGTTCAAAAATTTGATCAAAAAATGATTTTTATAAATACTAGCCAATATAAATTTGTTTACAATATATTGTTAAAGTGTATTAATTGTAAATATAGAATGTAATGTAATATGATATGTAATGTAATATGTAGGATACATTTCACAGTTATGCAAATTAATCTGTTTTTTATTTTATCTTTCTTTGTTATTTAAAACAACAAGAAGTTGTTTTTATAGAATATACTGAGAAAAACATACTATATTTTAATAAATATTTATTTCGTTTGAATATATAGTACTAATTTAACATTCACTTACGGTAAATAAATATTTATTAAATAAAAAATGATAGTTAAATTAAGAATGTTTTGTTCATAATAATATTAGGTAAAAATGTATAAAATAATCAGCCAAAAATAGCTAAATCAGTCAATTCTAAAAAATGTTGATGATATTAGCAGTGAAATACGTTCTGCTAACTGCAAACAAAGCAACAGATAATTTAATTGCTTATAATGGTTTTATGCAGTAAAATAAATATTTTACTGCAGGTCAATAATTTTTAAACGAGGAAATAGATCCAAATAAAGTTTTACATAGATATTTATTATTGTTTTGTTAAATCAAATATATGTTTTAATATATTTGATTTAATTCTTATATTACTTCTTCATGAAATTTGCAAATAAATATTATAAAACGCGATTTTCAGAAGAATAAAAACGAACAAAAAATTAAATAATTTTTAAACCAATAAGAGAATTGTGCTCAAATTTTACATATAGCGAATTCGGTTGAACGTACAAGTGCATATTAAAACCATTATACACACTGATTTAATCTGTGTAAAAATAAAATGTAAAAATTTGGAATTATAAAATACATATTTTACTTAACAGTACAATTAAATACATTGAGGACTTTATGATTTAATCTGCTTTTATATTTATTTTAAACACATATTTTTACGTCAATTTGTGTACGATGGCTTTAATGTGCATCAGTGCGCACTGAGTGTCTCCAATCAAATTCGTTAATAGATACTCGGATATAATGGGACAATCTGTAAAATTTTTATTAAATTCTTAATATTTTTTGAAAATAGCTACTAAAAATTTTTAATTCTTGTACTAAATAAATATATGTTCACATTTAATAAATATTTAGCTAGTATTATACAAATAAATATTTATTAAAATTTAGTACGCATTCTTCTCTCGATTTATACATTCCGTTGCATATTCACAGAGTGTCGCATGTATTTGGATAAATCTAACGATAAAGTAATAAAATTAAAGTAATGAAATAAGAAAGAAGTATTTAGATTCTCTGCACATTGAAATCACTTATTGTCCGTGTAGTCGTGCTCGAGCACAACAATAGAATTGAAAGCAACACGTTCACGGTATATTACGCACTCATGTAACACCTCGTCAATTGGGACAAAACATGTACTTACAGTCAAGTGTAATCGAACAATCTTGCACTGGCGCGCGTATCTCACTTCCGTAGACTCAACGATCCCTTCTATCGACACTTGTCATTTCCGGTCGAACCACTTTGCTCCTTTCACACCAAACAAAAATTGGTTTGCTTGTCTCTGCTTTCTGTAATACTGATAAACGATATTGATATATAATTAGAAAAAAAAAAATAGAAAGAAATGAGTTCGCACAACAGAATTTTTCATCATCGCTCAGATGTCTATTTTCTGAATCGTTTTCTGTTCGTAATATTATGACTCGATCAGTTGTAATCGTGAATGTAAACTTCTTCACACTGAGAGTACGTGATCGCGACTTTTATTTTTATCTGAATATATTCCTGGTGCAGTTATACTTGAATACGGATGATGAATCCGCAAAGTAACGTAATTAATAAGGTTTTCCTTATTTAGTATTAGGAAGGAATACTGATAATTATAGCGAACAACACATTCATGTAAGAGTATAATCTCGCGATTATAAGTAATATATGTTGAAAAATACAGTTTCTTGTTGTTTCAATATTTTTCCAGTAACACTTGATTTAAGTATAGATACACTGATGACTAATTAACACTTGCGTGTATTATTATCTTAGACCGATAACATTAGATGTTTATGTCATGTAATAATTGCGTTACTACTATTACCTTTCATTATCTTAGTTAGATGGAAAATTTTTGAACAGTTGCACTGATTTTTCATACATAATGAACATATGAAAGTCATTACATATAATGGCTCCTCGTAACAAAAGATTAATCGTTCCGCTAGTTTTCTCTCTTTTTTCCCTTCTTTCTTTGTATCGATAGGCAAGACAATAAATGACCGACTTCTCGTACCTTGGGTTTCTGAAAAAAAATAGATAACAATAGCACAATTATTGGAATTTTTTATTGTCTTGACGATATGATACATCATAATACGATAGATATCACTCTGTGAAAATAATGAAAATGTCACGTGAGGTGAATGTTGACGTGTCTGTGTAATTTCGAAACGTTATCGCGTGTATTTAAGAGAAACGCGCTTTGGACATTTAATCTTGGCCCCGAGCTCCCAACTCGCGAGTTAGCACGCGACGTAGAATAAAATGACTTCTGACACTTTGATAATGTAGATGCCATGATGCAAGTTTTCGCTGAGGAAAGGATAATCTAGGTGCACCGATATAAATTTTCGTTAAGAACGCGTGTCTACTTGTTCAAGAACCGAAACTCGATCAAGAATCGCGTGGCAAAAATCTGGGACACTCATGTATTTTTACGTAATTCCGTTCCTTGCACGAAACTCGGCACTTATACAGAAAGATATACATCTGGATTAATAGAAAAATGAAATAGTAACGGAAAGATTTTTTTTGCTTAATTGTTCTCGTATTGCTAATTTTCTTTACGGAAGTTATTATTTTTTATTAATATTTCTTATTATTATTATTATTTATTTTTTAATGTAATTAAACGATCACTTAAAAGAAACCATCATTATACTAAATTACATAATGTACGAAAGAAGAGTAGCTTCAAGGAGAGATTTCTAGATGTACGTTCATTATAGGCGTGAATTTGTGTTTGGTCTCTCATTACAGATTTTCACACCTCCTGTTAGCTCAAGGGTGAGAACTGGGGGCAAACGAATGCCTTGTATCTAGATACATGTCGGTGGCTGGAAATGGTTGAGTTCAAGTTTGACCAGTTCAATGCTGATCATAATGACAGTATCAAAAATAGCATTAACATTTTCAAATAAAATGGATATCCCTTGACATTCGAACGAAACGAAAGGCACTCGGTCGAATTTAATATCACGTCCTGATTTCTCATGAAAGAAATTAATAATTTTGCGATCGTAATGTAATTCTAAAAATCAAAGTAGTTTTATTCGCATTAATGTTTATTTAATAAATCGTCAGGTATATATATATATATATATAGATAGAGAGATATATTTCATTTATCAATGGCGCTATATACATGTATGTAGTTCGTTGAAATCGGGCGTTCGTGGCGAGATCGGTGACGTGATGTTGTGGTATACGGGGATGTTGGGACCCAGAGGAACCGATGGCGCCGACGTCGTCGTCGTCGGTAGCAGTGGTGGTAGCGGCCGCAGCTGCGGTGGCGGCAGCAGCGCTGGAAAGGTTTGCGAGAGAGAGGCGAAAGATGTATAGAAAATCCTGGCGGCGGGCTGGGCGTCGCGGGGCGGTGAATGACGTCACGTTGCTAAAGCGACGCAGCAACGCGAGGCGTCTGCGTGGGTCGGTTGAGAGTCTGGGGGTCCGAGATCAATAGCGCTAGCAACCAGGTAGTAGGTATGGGTGCATGTAGCTTTCTCCACGGTGGCAGTCCAGGAGACGAACCTCACGAGGTAGGACACTTTACGAGTCGAACGAGAGAGAGATAGAGAGAGAGAGAGAGAAAGAGAGGAGAGGTAGTTAGATACATAGATAGAGAGAGAAAGAGAGAGAGAGAGAGAGAGGGAGAGAGTTCGGCAGCCTGTCAGTGTCGTGCCGAAGAAGAGCCACGCTATGCCAGTAATCGAGCGTAGCTGCGGGGTGTCCAGCATCTAGGATTGTCAGCCTCTCCAGGTAAGGGTCCAGCGACAGCTTCCATCCTATCCCGACTTCGACGGTTGCGTGCCGTTGGCCGCGAGCGCGCGCGAATCTCCTTCCGGATCTCACGGCGCGACGTCCGCACGAGAGAATCACACGTCTCGGGGAATTCCCGGGATTCTCGTGGGACTCTCGGGAGTGGAGAACGAGTTGAACGGGCGCGCGATAGGTCGTTCTGTAGGTCGATCGAGGCGACGTGTAAGATCCAAGCGCGAAAAAAGCAAACGATTGCGAAAGGGTAGATAGATAAACAGATAGATAGATAAGAGAGAGCGAGAAAAAGAGAGAGAAAGAGGGGGGGAGGGAGAGAGAGAGAGAGAGAGAGAGAAAAGGCTCGGGAACAAGTTGGATAGATTGGCGGATAGATTGAATAAGTATGCACGCACGCATTCAGTTCTTGGTGGGTGACACGGGATGGACGAGCAGAGGTTGATAGATGGACCGATGGATCCGATGGGCGGATCGACGGCAACGCCGAAACGGACGGGACGGACAGATAAATATGGGCAATTGGCAGAACGGAAAGACGGATTCGCAGATACGAATGTAACGGAATACGCGGACGAATGAATGATGGGTCAATCGCACATTGTCAAAGATCATGCGATCAGAAAACTGCATTTCTTCGTCATGCAACAACATCTTGATCCCCGTGTCGTTACACCTAATTTAATGCGTAATTTAGCGACTAAATGTACATATATTTCATGTAAAAAGGTTTTCAAGTATTTATTTAAATATTTCGGTGTGATGATCATTCCCTTGGATATTACTACATATTTGTATCTGTAAAAGTAAATAAAGTCGATCGATAAAATCAAGCCAAAGAGAGAAGAACAAAGAAAGAAAGAAAAACGTTTAGAGATAATTGATTTGTGCAATAATGTTGCGGGACAGGCTACAAATATTTAGATTTTTATCACGCGCTCTATGCTAATTCTGTTTTCCGTCGGATTTTGCGTAACGATAAGCATGACGTATGTACATTTTGCCATTAAGGTTGCATCAAGATTGATAAATTGCAGGGACGTGTCAAATATATGATGCCATTAAACTACGGCGCAGATGCATTTTCGAGCGCTTTATTTACCCTCCATTAAATTGGCTTTTATCAATCGATGACTGATCACATTGATCCGTGATTTTGCACGATAAGCTAATCTGTCGCGGACGAAATCCTCGTATTCGTTCAGGACGTTATTCTGCAATAATGATGAAAGAGATGGAAATACAGATGCAAACTAGTTCGTAGAGGAGAGAGTATGTGTCGTAAATCGCTTGCCTTCCCCTCTTCGGTAACCTACCCACACGCGCTCTTCTTCTTTGTCACCATTTGTCAGCGCCGTACCTAAATTATGAGTTATAGTGTCCGCGTGGTCTATTCATGTAGCTTCGGTATGAAGATAGGGTCTATTAGATCTCCAAAAGAGATCGATATTCTTAATACACTCGCGGTAACTCTTACTGACACTCGGAATAATTGGGAAACATTTATTTTAATACATAGATTGCAGCATGTTTCTCGAATCTCACTCGTTCTTTCGCGCGAATCCACCTCGAGAATACGACTTTACTTTGGAATTTTCTTTCTTAACGCTGTCTACAATAGGGTACAATAGGGCATAGGATAGTAAACCTACCCAGTAAAAGTCATGAGAAATTGCCCAATCACAGTTGAATGCTAGGAGAATAATCGCGATCAATTTTTTAAGACTTACTACTCTGTCGTGGATACTAGAGACCCTATAAGAGTGACCAGCAATTTTGTCAAAACAAGAGTAAGATAGAAGAATATATATATATACTGTCTCTTTTATATATATTATCTTATTTTAACTTATACTATCTCATTCTATCTTACTCATTCTAACTTATACAATCTTATTCAATTTATTAAACTTAACAAAAATGACGAGCTAATCAAACTTTGTTATCTCGTGATCAGACTTTGTTATAGAATCTTTAATAGTCATCGCGTTAATCCCGAAACACAATAGGTGTTTAAATTATAAGAAATCAACCAATTATAGTCGATTATTCTCATATTCGATTGTGATTGGCTAATATCTTATGACTTGAGACTTACTACTCCTCTTATATTTCGGCACTTAGGCCGGAGTCAGATTACGCATTGAAGATTGAAAGGTTGAAATTTGATCAATAAAAACAACAAAGGTTAAAATTCCTTTATCCTTATTGGTCAAATTTCAATTTTTAATCTTTAATCTCAATCTTCAATACATAGTCTGATTCCGGCCTTAGAGTTGTCGCACACACTTTCCGTAATAGTAATCATAAGACATAAAAATGAGCCAATCACAATCAAGAATTCAAAAATTTTCAGTTCTGATTGGCTAATTTTTATGTCTTACGGTTACTGTCATGGAAAGTGCGTGCTGACCTTCTTACGTGGGGTTTATAATAAAAGTCGTAGCCGTAGGATCGTAGAAAATTGACCAATCATAGTCGATTATTCTTCTCATATTCGACTGTGATTATTTAATTTTTATGACTTAAGATTCTACGACCGCTACTTTTATTGTAGACCCCGCATTAGGCCGGAATTAGACAATGCACTGATGATTGAGATTGAAAGATTGAAATTTGACCAATCAAAATAATAGGAACTTAAATTCTCTCGTCTTTATTGGTCGAATTTCAATTTTCAATCTTCAATCTCAATCTTCAATTGTAATCTGATTTTGGCCTTACACGTTCATGGCGTTGCTCTGGGCGATAAGTTGATTCAGTTTCGTAATACTTAAAACGTTTACTCTAAATCTGAATCAGTGGATAAGTCACACTTGGCACTGATATCAGTGCCAAGTATGCCACTGACTAATGAATAAAATGTGAGATCCTAATCTATCTAATCCTTATTATGTGATCTAACTAATCTTATTTTAGTTATAAATTCAATGAATATAGTATTAGAAGATTGAAATTAACGTGCAAATATCAATATTTTAATTGTAATGCTCAACATTCTTCCTTTTTTAGTTGAACTTCATTCGATTATCCAGTGTCAAGTATGCCACTGAGTAATTAGGGACTATTCACTGATTCAGATTTAAAGAGTATGTATTTATCAATAAAATTAACAGAAACTGTTCATTGTTACGTTCGTTGACAAAGTACTAATTCATTAATGATACGTGTTAGCAGATCGAGTATAATTTAATAACGAAGATATTGCGTGTCGATAAGGGTGACTCTCGTATCTTCCCCTATGCCACGAACGACACTGACATTGCTGATACTGAAAAGGACCTCTTATTATGTACTTGTCCGCTCACTTGTTTGCCGTTCGCGTACGATCTCGTTAATTGCAATCACGCCTTCAGCATTTTCTTCTCGTCTGTTACCATCCGAAATAAAGTCCATCAAAATGATTTTCGCGTTGGCGTATTTCACCGTTCCCGTCAATTATCAATGATTCATACAGCAAACAACGTAGTATTCTACGACGGAAGGAAATTAGAAAATATTATATAGCAAAGATTAAAATGTCGAACGTATGCGACGCTCAAATGAATCTTGTGCAATTATTTGCGCAAGATTCATTTGCAGATTTAATTCTCTCAATTTCGAGAGATAGTCACGTTATGAGTTACGAGAGATAGTACCATTAAAAATAAGTATTTAAATTGAGGTAAATCTTTGCTTAGGTAAGAATACTTGCATGGGATATTCTAGTATCCTCTTTATGAACGATAGATAATTTTTTAATTAAAATTTAAAATTATGCGCATATCTCGACAATAATAATGCACAGGAGAAAGAGTAGGAGAGAGAAATTGACCGCGAAGCATTCAAACAGACGATTAAGGTCTCTCAAGTACTTGGAATCTGCGGATATCTCGGCTTCTAGCTCGGGGTCGGGTCGGCTGTAACGCGGGTCGGGTTTGGGTCACAGTACTCGAAACTTTGCCGGGTTACCCGGCAATATTGCCGACGGACGTCGCTCGGAGCATCTACCATGTTTCGCGCTAGCTTCGAACATTCGTAATTCTCTAGGAATTCTCGTTATTTGTAGAGTTTTCAGCCGCTAAATATATTTCGTGATATAACATTTTGCGTAGAATTGCAATTTATAAGTTATAAAATAGACACGTGTGTGCACGAGATTTCTCACATGATCGCTCAATTCAAAATATTTCAAAAAAGGCCACGTGTG
>Ga0157363_1005543_pt1 | contig 11780 bp, 9 predicted proteins | sample AttsexASBM1_FD_111477 | JGI IMG/M metagenome (GOLD analysis project Ga0157363, IMG submission 111477) | Fungus gardens microbial communities from leaf cutter ant in Ribeirão Preto, State of São Paulo, Brazil - Atta sexdens ASBM1 | ecosystem: Host-associated > Fungi > Mycelium > Unclassified ...
ATGCTTTAATGATTAATTTAGTTTCGCAACGAAAATTGTGAAGTGTAATAAAGAATCGTGGAAGTCTGGAAGCGGAAAACTCTGCCGAGAGAGAGATAATCGGTCGGACTCTCACAAACCGAAATCTCACAAGCACGCACGTCGCGTCGCGTTTAGTAGTAGAAATAGAAAGAAAATACGTAATGGAGATTAAGTACGCGATATCTGTTATCTCGTATTTCTACGTTTTCTCTTTACGTCCAACTGTTTCTGTATATGTTATTTTCTGATGTTTTCTATATATGTTATTTTCCGTTTGTTTCCGACACGAAGAACAATGAGATACCTCCGATAAAGCACGCACGTTCGATCGCGAATTATGAAACTATCAATCTTGTCATCGATCTGAACTTAGGCATGTAACTCGCATTTGGCAACTAAATTTCAGCAACTAATTTCAAGTTAGTCTTTTAAGTCTTGTTCTCTCAAGATTGAAAATAAAACTTTAAATCGTAAAAATTAATCTCTAATTAAAATTTCCAAGCCGATTTCCGCATTCCAGGCCGATATTAATAATCATTTTTTATTTCAAGATCATCTTAAGTAATATCTTAAAAATACTAACATTCGCTATGATTGATTTATAATATCTTAAGATTATACTTAAGATGATCTTAAAATAAGAACTGAATGAATATCGGCCTCATTTTCCTCATTTTCCTTTCATTGTCCAATTAATTTTAAACTCAGCTATATTAATTAGATTTATTCTTTGTCACTGGACTGCATTTTCTTTCTCTTTTCACCAAATTTCAAATATATATCTATCTGTTTCATTTTAAGCGTACGAGTATATATATAGTCTGTTACAAAGAACAGATCCATTAATTTTAATTAATGAATTCACTCGTTCATTTATTCGTATTATTGAGGGCACAATGAAAAGAATAAGGAACAGAGAATAATACGCAGGCAATAGATTAGACCTATTAAAAATGATGTATTACAATAATTTCTGAGTGTGTTATATATTTGTTGTATTACTCCCTGTTGTTATTCTTTTGCTTTTCATTTGAATAAAATCTTGTGCAATAAAGGAAATATTAGGAAATAATAGAAAATTTTTTTTATAAATAAAGAAAGAAATTGAAAAATAAATAATGAAATAAATATTAAATATTAAAGAAATAAAAAAATTAGAAATAGAGATTAAAAGTAACACACAGTGGATACAATGAATTACATGATACATGAATTAAGACACATATCATATCTTATTTGTATCTATTGTGATTTAAATTCAATCTTTACTCTTAATTTGATTTTTATAATATTTAATATTTATTATCTATTTATTAATACTTATTTCTAATTTTAATATATCTTTCATTCTATATATCTTTCTATCCTAACTCGAGTACAAGCTAACAGTAACATTATTACACATCAATGTTATAGTTTCCTACTTAGCAATATATAATAATGTAAACTGTTATATATGTACAACATGTGTTATGTTACAGTTATATTAAATTAATAAGTTAAATAGGAAATCATAATGTTGATGTAATGTACTGTTAGTTTATGTTTAACGGGAAATAATTTAAGTGTGTATATATTCATTTAAAAAATCAGTATAAGTTTTTTGATATTTCTATTCAATAAATCAATCGTGTTAATTTATTTATTTACTCATATAGTAATAATAATTAGTAGTAATATATTTTTAGTAGTATATATATATTATATTATATATATAATATTATATATTATTTATATATATATATATATATATATATATATATATATATATATATATATATAGATATATAATATATTATTAATATATATATTATTAATATATTAATTTATTTACTCTCATACAGTAATAAGAATAAATTCTTATTACTTAGTTGATTGCTAATTTAACTGTTTATTCAACTAACATAGCATTATGAAAATGATTCATAATGTACGAACTCGGGGTATGTCCTATTAGTCAACCCTCCCCCCTCATCCCTTCTCTCGTTTGCGCTTTGGCAATTGTCAGTTGTCGGCACTGAGCCCAATGCTGAATGTCGTACAGTGGTTGCTGTCGACAACCTGTCAGTTGTCGTAGAGTCGTGTCGTCGTTTTGAGCCATCAGTCGTCTATCTTCTCCAAGAGCGCGTTCTATATCAGTCCCGGTTTATCAGGCACGGTTCCGCCTCGCGATCGCTCGTTTTTCCGAGCTGCTCGCGCAGCGCGACGCGCCTTCCACCAGTTACGCCGTTTACGTCACCACTGGCGATCGTGACTCGGTGAGCATCGTGGCAGAAATCCGAGCGACAACCACCACGTCCATCCACATCCATCACCACCGACGTCGCCACCACCACTACTACCATTACCACCTCCGTTCCGGAAGTCCGTATTGCTCGTTCTCAGCGTACTCTTCCGCGATCGGTTTGGATATACGTCACGTCGGCAGCGGACCACCTTGGATCTTCGGTCTTGGTCGACCGAGCGTTGCCTTCCTCGCGCTCTCGGCTCTCCGTTAGTCCGCGCTCGCCCTCACGTCCGTCGCGCTCTGTCAAGCGCACCCATTCATCCTTGACCGACGGATACGAGCAAAGGTTGGTGTTCGATGGTGCTCTCTGGATTCCCCTTTTTTCCTCTCTTTTTCTACTTCCTCTACTAGCCCGTCCACGTGTTCCTTTTCACATTCATTTACATTTTTGCACTTCATTCTGTGTTGCACACTTCAAGTATTTGAGATCTCAACTATTCCTCGAAAGGAAGGAGGAGGTGCTGGATAGGATATCGGAAAATAAGGTAATACTGATAAGTTGCTTTCTAAAACAAAGCATGACCGAGTTCTCAGAAGGCATACAATGTTTCACGCAATATCCTTTAGTCTGTCTTCAGTCTACCTTGAAAGACACGTCTCGAAGGCACAAGGAAGGCACGTGGAATTTGGAAGCAGAATATAGTCTGATATAATTGTGATAACCTTAACTTTTGTAGGCTGTCTTGCATCAGTTCGGAACGACTGGTCTAGAATTGTAGTCTGACAATGAGTCACAATTCATACTTACAAAAGTTCAAACAAAGGAAACATAATTAACAGGACACGGTGTTACTTAATGCTAATGCGACGAGTCTTTGGAATTCAGACTGTGCACGAATATACATGATAACAAGTTCATTAGCAAGAATATAGAACTCAATTTGTTGCAGATTGTCAACATGTTTAGCTGGCTGAGTCGCGAGGAGAATAGCAAGCAAGATCTCTTCGAAAATGTCACCGAAGGCCTTAAGAGGATATACAAATCAAAGTTGTTACCATTAGAACAATATTATCAATTCCATGACTTTCATTCGCCACAACTGGATGATCCTGACTTTGATGCAAAACCTATGATTCTCCTAGTTGGGCAATATTCTACTGGCAAAACCACATTTATCAAATATCTGTTAGAAAGAGAATTTCCTGGTATCAGAATCGGACCAGAGCCTACTACGGATCGATTTATTGCTGTCATGTACGATGAAAAGGAAGGAGTCATTCCTGGAAATGCCTTGGTCGTAGATCCAAATAAACAGTTTAGGCCACTTTCAAAATTCGGCAATGCATTCTTGAACAGATTTCAGTGTTCAACTGTAGTGTCGCCTGTTTTGAAAGGCATATCTATAGTGGATACACCTGGTATATTATCTGGTGAGAAACAAAGAGTAGGTATTGCTTTTGTAGCTTTGTTTTTACATATTAAGATATATATGTATTTGTGATAAATGTATATCTTGAATATTGAATATTTCCTTCAGGTTGACAGAGGCTATGACTTTACTGGTGTTTTAGAATGGTTTGCTGAACGCGTAGATAGGATTATCTTGTTGTTTGATGCTCATAAGCTCGATATATCAGATGAATTCCGCAGATCTATCGAGGCCTTACGTGGACATGATGATAAAATTAGAATTGTTCTTAATAAAGCTGACATGATAGATCATCAACAGCTCATGAGAGTATATGGTGCTCTAATGTGGTCATTGGGAAAGGTATTACAAACTCCAGAAGTAGCTAGAGTTTATATTGGCTCATTTTGGGATCAGCCCTTAAGATATGATGTTAATAGAAGGTAAATGCTTGTGTATCTTCTAGTTTATTTTTATTATATAATTATTTGTATTAATATTTTATATTTAAAAGTCTTGTGAATCTTCTTTTAGACTATTTGAAGATGAAGAACAAGATTTATTCAGAGATATGCAATCGCTTCCAAGAAATGCTGCATTAAGAAAACTTAATGATTTAATTAAACGAGCACGCTTAGCAAAGGTATATGAAACAAAGAATTAATTTCTTTCTCCAGTGTAAAGTCTTAAACTAGATATACATGATTAAGACTCTAATGTTTCCTACATCAATAAAATTCATCAAAATTTATCAAAAATTTATAGGTACACGCGTACATAATAAGCGCCTTGCGGAAAGATATGCCGAGTATGTTTGGTAAGGATACTAAAAAAAAAGAACTGATAAAAAATTTGGGCCAGACTTACGATCAAATTCAAAGGGAGCAAAAGATTTCACCTGGTGATTTTCCGGATCTAAAGAAGATGCAAGAGAGCTTAGCACATCACGATTTTAATAAATTTAATCCCCTGAAGCCTAAGTTATTAGAAGTAGTGGACAAAATGCTCGCTGAAGATATCGCGAAGCTTATGGCTATGATACCACATGAAGAAGTTACCACCGTTTCGGAAACACTTACAGGTATTTATCAACATTTGTTTTTACATTAAAATCTTAGTAAATCTTGAATCAAAATACTTCCAAAAAATTGTTTGAATCTTCCATAAAATTTTTGCTAAAAGTTAAATTTAATTGATTAAAAAATTAATACAAGAAAATATGATATTTACATATTCTAAATTTATAGAAAAAATTATATATATCTCAATTTTAGGAGGAGCATTTGAAGGTGTAAAAGATCAAGTTAGTCCATTTGGATATAAAAGAGGAGAAGGAATTGATGCAGGTGCAGGTGAACCAGAATGGATTGTCAATAAAGAAAGATATAAATATGATAGCATCTTTGAATCACTTGAACCACAAGATGGAAAAATTACGGGAGCAGGTATGACTGATAAATTTGTAGAGACGATAGTTGCTTTTACTTATATAGCTCTGCATTTTTTGCTGCTATAATTAGGAGGATTTATGTAAACACTTTTATATAAATAATATTTATATAAGTGCAATTTGAAATAAAATATTCTAATTATGTATAATTACTTTATATTACTAGCGGCCAAATCAGAAATGGTCAAGTCCAAATTGCCAAACAGCGTGCTTGGAAAGATTTGGAAACTTTCAGACATTAATAAAGATGGATTCTTAGACTCTGACGAATTTGCCTTAGCCATGCATCTAATTAATATAAAGCTCGAAGGATACGATTTACCGGCTGAACTACCAGAACATTTAATACCGCCATCGAAACGTGACACATAATATACATTTTTTGTATTATAATACAAATTATAATTTATCCATGGTTCACAATTGGTTAACATACATTTGGAACCATGAGACGGTGGATATTAACACGACTTATTAGTCGTGTACTACTGCCAGCAATTCACAGGTTCGAGAATTATAAAATTATACTTTTACAATCAGCTGTATCATATTATGTGTATATTATATTATATTAATAATGTATCAACGTCAGAAAAAATATATATATTTGCAATCTTTTAAAAGTTAGTGCAATATTAATCAGATTAACATTTATAAGGATATATGATTGTCAAACACAATGTATTTTTCCGAAATGTATAGAAATTACATGTATACAAAACTATACACATAGTATGCGATACTGACTTATACTGACACAATAGTATATAATTTCAGAAGATTTGTTTCTTTTTAAGATATCAAGTTGTTATGTCAACACAAAAATCTTGTTATATTTATGCTTTATAACTTTAAAATTCTTTTATATGTGTGTGTCCTGAATTACGAAATGTCGCTAATTAATGAATAAGAGATACTATCATATATTAAGAAAAACAAATAGATTTTTTTAAAAGTTATACACATTTTTAAAAGTACGCATTATTGTTACTGAATATTTTTGAGAAGTACATTTTAACTTTAGAAACATACTCTCAGCATACAATAAGTTTATATGACATTAAAATTTTTGAAAATACTTTTAGAAAAAAGATCTGAAACAAAATAATATAAATTATCAAAATTAATAAACTTATTTTCTACATTACAGTTAATAGACTATGTTTCCAAAGTTGAACTAAGTTTTTTTAACAATATTCTATACAATAAGAAACGATAAATTAAAGATAAATGATATGGAAATACAGAAAAAAATAAGACTGGATTAAAAAAATATAGATTTTGCATATTCTGAAAAAAAGAATAAACCTAATAAAGTCTAATAATTTATTTTTATTACAAATAAATGTTAAACGAATTTATTTCATTTTTGTATATTAGTTAGAATGTTTTGTCTTTAAGATCTATAATAAAACTTAATCAACTTGACCAAAGGATTCTGTTTCAAAGTTTTAACAAAACACAATTTCTTTCGCTGTATTATTTGCTAAGATAGAAATATGCAATGTATGTTTTAAATTAAAATTATTAATTTGTTTAAATTAATTTAATGCAGTCTATGTTTATTGTATACTCATAACATTATGGAATTTTGCCAGATTTGTGATTGTTAGGTTTTTTGCGACATCGATCAAAGAATTAATGTTACAAATATATCACACATATGCAATATAAAAAAGTTAACAAAATTTTTTTATTTTATTTAAAAAATTTTTGATATTAAAAAGCTTTTTTTCTGTTTCAAAGAAATTGATGTTAGGAAAGTTATGTATTTATTATGCTTTAATTATATACGCCGTAAAAACAGTTATAATATTACTTATTTAATTCTCAATTGCATTTTTCTATTAGCACTGCCTTCGCATGCCGCGAGTTTATGTGATATCAGAAAGTACATTTGTATTAAAACCTACTTATACTCTATATTTGAAAGAGTATTTATCTTAAATTTATATTAAATGATAATATAAGATAAAACTAATCAAAACAAGATTGTTTTTCAGAATATATAAAGTAAACTTACCCTAAACTTAAATTTACCTGTCAACAGTTTCAAAGTGCATATTTGTTACGCATAGAAATGCATTGTTGCATTGTTTTTCTTCATTTAACACATTCCATCTTTAAATTTATCACTGTTGGAAAATAAATTATATTTTCTATTTGAGTACATATCAATGTAATTAATAAACGAGAAGAAAAACTTACAAAAAGAAGAAGCACAGCACGTTTAGACATCTTTGATATTCGATATTCTATTCATTTATATATTTATAAATCTTGAAACAAACTATACAAATAATTTTAAATATCTATATGTGTAAAATGTAAAATATTTTATATATAAAATATTTGGATATATTGCATTTAAACAACAAACACGCACGGAATCGTAATGGTTCAACATTTTTTATAGCGTATTTATCTCTGTATTAATTCTTATATTTGTGTAACAATTATTTATGGATACTATTTTTAGAAATTCATTAGATTTCATCGAGTTAAATGTTAATGCGTTTATAAAAAGAGAAAACCGTAAAAACTTATTTTTTAATAAGTTAACTTAAAAATATGTTAGAAATATTAAAAAATAAGAACTTAGGTTTATCTCATGTTAATAAATGAAGTTCATGATATCCATGTTTTTTACTGTTTTGTATAAACAAAATCTCTGGTAAAGATATAAAAAGAATTTCATTGTAATTAAATTTTTAATTTAATGCTTGAGATTTCTCAGATTTTATTAATTTATTCATAAATATTTTATTAATTATGTACATAAAATATGTATAAAAATATCACAAAAAGACAAATATCTGGTCTAGTTTTTTTTCTTTGTTGCTTTGGAAAGCATGGAATATATCCATAAAGCATGGATAAACGCCAAGCGCCAGTTATCGCGGTCAAGCGATATATTAATTACGGATAAGTACATTATTAAAATTTGTTAACGACTTCTATCCTTGTTGCAACAATTCAGTAAATTAAATGATACCAGATGCAAGAAATTATGTGAATTTTTTCTTTCTTCTATTGAAATAAATTAGTTTTTCTTATGCCATCACTTACATGTTTGATAATAGATTTTTGCTAGATATATATATATATATATATTGTACATTATATATTCTGCAAAATAAATAAATGCACATTTCAATCTGCATATATCCTACATTTTCAATGAAAATGGGCTTTGTAAACATAGAATTATAAGATAATTAAATAACTATAATAATTAAGTCTACTTAATTATTAACTCATATACTGAAAAAGCCAATCGTATATTTTCCCAATTTATATTAAAGTCTGTGTGATGACACATGAAAAAATAAATTCGAAGAAATATTACGAAGAAAGAATACATGCATGACTGCAATGATAAAGTCATATATTGTAAAGAAAGAAGTTACATATGACTTAAACCAAAATAAAGCCTTTGTCTAAATTCAATTTAAACATTTTGTCTATTAGACTTGTTTTGTGCGAGAATAATTTCTAAAATTAAAGACAATAATTTCATCCTTGATTTTCTCAGTTATTCTTGCAACAATTTCGATGCTTATTGTTGTGCTTATTTTGTTTTTGAAACTTATTTTTCAATAACATCTTAAAAATATCAGAAATATTAGAAAATAAGACTTTTGACTTACCTCATGTTAATAAAGTTCATGATTCGTGTTTATTACTGTACAAACAGAATCTCCGATAAGTATTGGAAAAGAGTTTTGTTGTGATTAAACTTTTAATTTGAGATTCCAAATTGGTTTGTTCATCTAGATTTTATTTAATTATAATTATATTATTCTATACGTATATAATATTAATTATATGTACATTATATATAATAATATATACAAAATGTATAAAATGTATAAAGTATCACAATAAGACTAAAAATATTCCTAATCTATTTTTTTTTTGTTCCCTTTGAAAACATGGAACATGTCAGGATAAACCAAGTATCAATTGTGGCAGTCAAGATCATTTACAAATAAGTACATTATTAAAATTTCTCAACAACTTCTATTCTCTCGTTGCAACAATTCAGCAAGTGAAATTATGATGCCAGATGCAAGAATGTGATTTTTTTCTTTCTTGTATTGAAATAAACTAATTTTTTCTGTGCTATTACTTGTATGTTTGATAATAAATGTTTTCTAAATATACATTATACATTATTATATATTCTGCAAAATAAATATTTCAATCTGCATATATCCTACATTTTTAATAAAAATGGGCTTTGTAAATATAGAATATTATAACAGATGATTGAGTAATTAATAATATAATAATATATAATAATAATAAATTAAATATATTTAATTATTAACTCATATATTGAAAAAATCATCATATATTTTCTCAATTTATATCAAAGTCTGTGATAACATACGAAAAAATAAATTTATTTGTACATTGTGAAGAAAGAATTTATGTATGACTGCAATGATAATATTGCAAAGAAAGAAAAAAATCACCTATGACTGCAAAATAAAAGCTTAAATTCAATTTAGACACTTTGTCTATTATAGTTCGTCGTGTTTTGTGCGAGAATTAATAATATTTAAAATTTCATCCGTGATTTTCTGAGTCGTTCTCGCAACAATTTCGACGCTATTGTGCTTACTTCGTTTCTTTTCCTTAGAATTATATAATATTAGGGTTGGAAAGGATATATATTGTATCTGTATACTTTGTTTTATATGTTGTTCGCATTTATGTATATAGAAGGAACAGTCAATCCTTCCAAATTTCACTTTATCCACCAACTGAAATTAAACAGATTTTATAATCGATATAGCTATCAAAGAAATTATAGATTATAAAAGTCAAATTGATTGTTTACAATGAAGTAACTTTTACCTGAGCAGCAATTGCAAATTCAGGTTGCAACTTTTGACAATGATGACAATTTGGCAAAGAAAAATAGATTATCAAATTATGCTTGCTGTTCAATAGCTTTTGAAGGTCAGAAAAATTTAAATCAAGGATTTTCTTTGGGAAGAATGTTGTTATCCATGTTAACATAGATAACGAATCTCGTTGCCCATTGTACAAACTGTAATGTAAATAATAAGAACGAATTATGAATACATATTGAGTCATTTGTTATGTAACTTACACGAATGCATAATTAAACATATACAAAACGTGTAATAACTTACGCGACTGTGTTTAAACCCTCACTTCCTAATGGATATATTCTAATATCGGGATAAGACCGCACTCCTTGGGATGTACATAAGGAAGCCTCAGTCTCGCAATTTATACTGGCAACATTTACAAAGGATAAAGCGCTCAGCGATCTCGCAACGGCTGACCATTCAGGTGCTAATCTTTGACACGGCCCACACCATGGAGCAAAATAATCAACAATCCATATAACATCATTCTTTTTCTTCCCCAATTTCTGACGAAAATTTTTTGTTGTTAACTCTATAACTGTATCAAACAATCAAACATAATAAAAACACGCGGAAATATGAAAGAAATTATTGGCATATATCTTTCACCTGATGGGTTTCTTTTTTCGTTAATGAAATACATAACATTTGCAGCTGTCTTTGATAATGTGAACTGATATGTATTGCTACCATTTATGAGCATAGCAGTAGGATAAAATTGTATGTTGTATTGGTGACATAATGTATTGTGAGCAGTACAATCAATAGTGCCAAAACGAACTATTGACGCATCAAATTCTAACGATGCCTTCCGAAATTCTGACAGAAACTCTATACAAGGTGGACACCACGGTGTAAACCAATCTAGAAACCATACTTCATCTCCTGTAATTTTGCTATAATTAGCATCACGAAATCTGTTAAAAATGTGATTTACGTTTACATAATATCATTACTCCTTTGTAATATCGATAATGTTTCTTCTGCAGAGAGAGCCCAAACATTTGTAGTTTTCATACTAATTTGCATAAATTTAATAATATCATTATTGAGATTATTTCCGTGATGAAATTCAAAAGCTCCACCTGGCTTAAGCATGCCCCAAATTGGATATCGTGTTACACCCAATTTAGAACAAAACTGCCCGTTTCTGCCACAATTTATTTTACCTGAAAGATAATACTTCATAAAATTAAATAAAATTTTATATTTAATATATTGAATCTATTAATATAGATTAATAATAGCTACCTAGTTTAATACCACTGGGTGAAAACTTTTTCGTTTGCAAATTCAAATCTCGTACATTATCAATGTCGCCAATGTAAAAGCATATAAGCCAGGTAACGTCGGACTTTATTTTTCTAATATACTGTAAATCATAATGAATACTTTCGATAAAAATTAAAGTAAAACAAAAGTAAATCAAAATCGACCAAGAAATATTTAATAAAATTAGGAAACGAAAATAGGAAACGAAAAATATTGGTTGATGCTTAATAATGTGTTCATGATTCCTCAAGATTATAAGAATCACAAAAAGATGATATTAGACATTAAGATGTGTTTAGACTGATATGATCTTCTCTTAATTGTGTTAAAAGTAAAAAATTGTATACATAAATTAATACTATAAAACTATAATAATACATTATATATAATTATATATATATATATATATATATATATATATATATATATATATATATATAACTATATTAATAATAATATATAAATATATATAACAAATATATACTTTATTTTAA
>Ga0157363_1005544_pt1 | contig 11779 bp, 7 predicted proteins | sample AttsexASBM1_FD_111477 | JGI IMG/M metagenome (GOLD analysis project Ga0157363, IMG submission 111477) | Fungus gardens microbial communities from leaf cutter ant in Ribeirão Preto, State of São Paulo, Brazil - Atta sexdens ASBM1 | ecosystem: Host-associated > Fungi > Mycelium > Unclassified ...
AGGCGTTTTGAAATGGCTTGTTGAGTCACTCCCAATGATCGTGCCAATTCTTCTTGATTTTGACACGAGTCTTGCTCAAGTAATGCTTCCAATTCTGCATCTTCGAAAACCTTCTCTCTTCCATCGCTATGCCGGTCTTCGATGTCAAAATCACCGTTCTTGAAGCGTTGAAACCACTCACGACACGTTCTTTCACTAATAGCGGCCTCACCATAAGTATTTGAGAACATTCGATGAGCCTCAGCCGCTTTCTTCATATTGAAGATTTCTTCATATTGAAGCAAAAAATTAAAACCTCTCGCAAATGATAAGAATTTGGCTCGTAAACTGACATTTTCAATCGAGAATAACTTTATGATGCAGACACAAATCGATTAATGTTTCTATGGGGTTATGTTGACAGATGGCCAAGTTTATTGTATGACGTCTATGATCTATTTATTTCGACCACTTACCACTAAATTTATAGGAAAACGGCGGAAGCAAAGTTGTACACTTAATATAATTATTTACTTATTTATTTACTCACTTATATAATTGTTTATTTATAAAATTCGAATATTACTGTACAATATTGTAAATTAAAATTTATATTAAAACATTGGAAACACAAATGTCGTCACGAACATTTTATAAAATAATATTTCGTTTTATATTTATTTTTTTATTCATCATTATTATAAATTTCGGACATAAGCCGTACAATGTTGTGAGTGAAAATTAATGTAAAAGCATTAATGTAAATTGGAAACATAAGTGAACCGCATACCACAAACAATAATTCGTGTTACACAAATTATATTTCAAGTTATATAGATTTACAGGAAAATATAATTGATTAACATTTTAAAAAATTTTGCGTTGATTTGTCAACTTTGACACCATGCAAATGGGATCATGTTTTTTAGTTTTGGAGCACATAATGAACTAATGATTGAATTTTTATTGCATCATATCGCGAATTCAATTCTATTTTTTCTCTGTTAATAAGATTATTGGATAATTTTGAATTCGCTTGGTGATAATTTTAACTTGTTTATAAAAGTAAATATCACAAGTTGATAGATCGATATGCACTTTGGAGGTATAATTTGCAAATTACATGTTGGCTTATTATCATTATTTATAAAAATGTCATTATACATGTGAATGTTCTTTTGTCCTCTCCAAGAATCAATAATTACAATAATAAAAAAGGATTGTTGCTACATAAGACATATTTTAATACAGTTTTTAAATACTATTCATACAAATATGAAGTCAGTTTACCTGACTTTGAGCAGACAATAGATACATTTTTACATAATTTTAAAAATTCATCGATTTCTTCTTTAATGCGTATTCCAAATGTATTTCCCAATTCTTGTAAATATACAAATACTTTATCTAATAATATTCCAGATTTTGTTAAGAAGTATTAAGCAGTGTAATATGTTATTTTATTTAAATCGTCTATATAAAGTTCGACTTTCTTTTCACTTGTACGTTCTTGAAACATTAACTCGATATTCGTAACCATTTTGATCCGTATTAATAATAAAGTCAGAGTTATAGACAGTTGAAATTGACTGCATCAAAATTTAAAATTGTATCGCAGATTTCATAATATTTCCAGTGATTTAATTTCTTTTTTGAATAAAAACCGTATAACACGACGATATGAAATCTTATAATCTTTTATAAAATTAGTTAGCCACCTTGGCGATGCTACAAAACAAAAAAAGCGCACTCATTTTCACTTTCTACATTTCGGAATGGAACTGCAGCAGCTATAACTCATTGTTATAATTGTCATCTTGTTATTACAATAATTGCTTCTGTTCTCGTGCTTCGATAAATCGATCATGTACATTTTTTTTTATAATGCCAATTTTATTTAAGAATGAACCACCTGTTAAAATTTCTTTCTTAAAACATATAATATCACTGTTATGATGTAAAAGTTGTTTAAATCGCTTCTATAAATATTTGAAACTCCACTTTGGATTTTCATTTGCAGTCATGATAATTTTTAATTTAACTTCGAAAGACATTCTATGATATTTAGCAATTTTTTCAGATAGTACATATTCTTCATCATTTGTTGATGATATAATTTCCTCAACATCCAGTTGTTCTTTTACGTTTTCTTGTGCTTCGTCAGACGAAAAATATTCCACATCCTCGTAAAATGTACATTTTCCCAACATTTTTATAAAATCTTCGAACATTATTCCAGCAACCTCTTTAGCGAATTTTGTAAATTGTTTGGATGAATCAGCATAGGATCAAATCAAATCAAATTGTAACAACATGTCTATAAAAATATTCAATATTTTCATATTATATCTTTTATTTAAAAAAATATACAAAATATTTACCTTTAAAGTATGTGATACTATCAGTTAAATCTTCTTTTGAAATATCAGATTTTGTTTTAATTTATTCTACTAAGAATGGATTCATTTTTACAATATGCAATGTCAGTGTATTGAAATAAATAAATAAAAGTTGACAGACTTCCTCACCGATCAGTATCCGATTCATGAGAAAATTAACTCGAGCGAACCCTATGTAGTTCTAACGGTTTTTTAAGCGCGCATGAGAGAATAGGTGACAATAGTTGATCTAGAACCTTGATTATTTTATAAAATGTTCATGACGTATGATTCATTTGTGTTTCCAATACTTTAATATAAATGTTAATTTACAATGTTGTATGGCAATATTCGAATTTTATACAATAAATAAATAAACATAAATAAAATGATGTTTTTTTGATGAAATAAAAAAAAATTTGATACTGCATGGTCTCGAACTCTTTTTGTTCAGAAAAGGTAATATGCGCGCCTTAAGTCTCTCGGCCAGATTCTTGCTTTACTCCTACTTATTCACAGTACTTATAACACTTACCGAGCAACAGGCCGATTGCTTCAACATGCAAATTTCTCTTAAACGAAGGCCCAAATCCTTTTACACTTTTTACACTCTCGATTCCGCCTTTCGAATAGGTTACATTCCAATTCGTATTTCGCAGTTCGTATTTCGCAGTTCGTACCATCTCCTTGTAAGATTTCACAGCACCTCGTCTAGCTTTTTAAATTCATGTGCATCTATCGTAGAAACCGCAGACACATCTGTCCGCAGAAGCTTTGATCGTACATCTGATAAGACGTGCAATTGTACTCTATCGTCATAGCATCGTTCTCGAAATATCGCACCAGTTCCTTGGGCGGTTGAAGATTATTGAAACTATCAAAGTTTAACTACATGATATGGTTGTTCTTCTTCGCATACGCTATCCAGTGAATACCAGATCCTGTCGCATCATCCAGATTTACGACCACCACTTTCGTTTCGGCGCGCGCCACTCGGTAACGTGTTACGTATGAAAACGTCTCTAAAGTATGGTACGCGCATACGTCTCACGAACTCGTTCAATTGCACATTGGTTGCATCAGACGGCATTTTTATCATCTCTTTGGCGTTTTTTTTCTTTGCAGCTACGCCCTATCTGCGTTTACGGGCCGAGATCAGTCTGCGTCCGTATTTGTACGGAGCGAGAACAGTTCGCGGTCCTGTTTCATCGTGAAGTTGCAGCTCTTCAAGCTGACGTTGCGCGGCTTTGCTGTCGTTTACTGCTTTCGCCATGCTGGCTACTCTGCCGATCAAGGATCCATCTAACATTGGCAGAAATAATAACGCATCACCTTATTTCGCCTTCAAAAATACCTGCTTTTTCATCGCCTTTTTCCTCATCTTCTTCTTCTTTAGTTTCATGCCGATCTTGATTTTGGCTTTCATCGCTCCTAGGTAGCAACAGCGACTCTCTCTCTCTCGCTCAGAGTCGAATCTCTTGCAATGACGCGTCCTAGCGCTTTATCGGCGAGTATCTTGTCCGCCATGTATCTATCGGTGAGATCGTTGTTCCGAGAATACTCAATGTCGTATTCTCAACACGCCGCGTCCAATGGATTTATGCCCACGTCACCTTTGGCTAATCGCTTCGTAAGCCGAGTGCCCAGGCCGCAAAACTGGTAGTCCGGAATATATATCTTGAAAGAAAGCGTGTTTATCGCTCGATTCAGCAGACCGCCGCGTGACGCCGATAGCGCTACAATCCTTTATCTTCGGTGCGGGATCTTCGATATGCATCCGCTGCGGATTGTAATGCTCGTCGCAGCGACGATGGATTCGAACCTCCGAATCTGCCTTCGTGTTCCGGAAGCTTGTCCCAGATGTGTTCGATGTATACGCGTAAGAGTACGACCTTCGATATATATTGCAACTGCTCGGTTCAATCCGCGCTTAAGTCTCGAATATCGGAAGGATGATACAGCGCGAGATATATTTTGCTGCGCAATTCGCGGATTCGCGCGCCTTAATCATTTGAGAGCGCGTAGCCTTTAGTGCGAGTATGAAATTCGTGCGGCAACCATTGACAAACTGACGCGAAATTGAGACAGCGCGGAGAAGCGCAAGCACGGCAAAATGCTGCCAAGTACTATACGCGCGATCATTTGCGGTCCGTCGAATTGTGATAAAACTAACGTTCTCATAAGCTTGCCGAACAGTTTCGAGACCATGTATGTCTATTCGAAATCGCTGCAATAACCAAAGTATCGATATCTCGATGTCTCGAAAATTTATTTATGTCTATCGATGAAATCGGCTATTTTACGTTTTTCAACAACAGCGACGTCATTTCCACCAAGCGAGGTGCGCCCAAATTCTATTTTTATCTTTGATGATGTGGCATGCGACAAACAGGATGCGATGAGAGAATACTTCTTGATGGGCCGCCATGCGAACGTTGACTGCTTCTATCTCTGTCAAACATATGCAAGGATACCTAAACATCTGATACGCGATAACACGAATCTGCTGATCCTGTTCAAACAGGATTGTACCAACTTGAAACATGTTTACAATTACGTTTACGATCACGTAAATAGCGACATCCGATGAATTTTGTTTATTGTGTTGTGACTGTTGGCAAAAAAAATATGGATTTCTATGATAGATATCTAAGGATAATGCGCTTAAAGACGGGAGATACAGAAAGGGATTTAACGAGTTTGCGATATCGTAACGTGGCTAGTCGTCGACTGATACTTTGCCAGAGACGAACATAACTGATGTGCACGAGCATGAAAAAATCACGAGGAAGATCAAGAAGACGAGTCAAGAAGAGCAAGTCGATCCACAAGAAATATCGTGTTCTGAAGACCAATAGAATCGAGAAGGACATCATGTTGGACAAACATTTTAAGTCTATTATCAAATCGTTGCGATAGATCGTTGACAGCTCTGGCGTGCGATAAAGAAACAGTCGCTGACGCAGCGTGTAATAAAGAAATAGTCGCTGACGCAGCGTCTGCCTCTAAACGCGAGAGAAACGAGGAGAAGAAGGAGGAGAAGGAGGAGGAGGAGGAGGAGGAGGAGAAAAAGGAAGAGAAAGCGAGTGAGCGTTTTGCGACTCCACGTAAATCCGATGAGCGATCGTACGATCGTGTGCAACCAATAACCTCCATTCCGCGTACGATGATCGTACCGACGATAGAATCGTTGGAGAAAGTTTTCGAAATGATGAATGACTCGCTAATAACGAAAGTTCAAAATCAGTTGCCAACGTCGGAGGATCGATGCAAGGTTTGGGCCTGGGTCAAAAGTACGAGGAGAGCGTGAGATAAACAGAAGAGTGGATATAGATTATGTGTACGGCGTTTATCTACACAAGGATTGATGTTTGATAATAAACGTTTCGATGTGGATGATGCGGATAACATAATTATCGATGGCGTACGATACACTCAGTTTTTACGAATTAATTTTCAAGAGAATTCCCGACGATCTCCTCAGAAATGATCTCCGGAAAATGATGAACAAGTACAAGAGCATGCTGCTGGCGATGAACGCGCACAAATACAAGTTCGGTATCCATATCGTTTACGGCTTCTAGTCACATCGTCCGATAAAGAATCGATCAATCCGTGAGATATCGATCGTTAAGCGACGCATGCGACGCATAATCGATTAGCAACACTCAGATCATCATGGCCACTCTAACTGTCTCGTCGATAGCACATGTCTCACCTCGTGCTAAAGACTTTTATCGCGCTACCGCATCTACTGTAAAACAGTTGAGATCCTTTCCGCATTTACTGTAAAACATGTTCGCCCGCATCTAAGGTCTGTTCAAATAAAGTTTGGAAAGCAAGGAAAATTTCATTTTTCTCAACCAAGTGCCCTCGAAACAATCATATCGCAGGAAATGCTTGGACGGTGATCGCATGGCTGTGCCATCATAAATCCATTCTGCATGCAGCAAAATTGCTAATATTTCTTTGGTCCTTCGAGTCGGATTCTGTCAAGTATTTGGCCTCAGTGAAGTGATGAGCAGCAATTTGGCAATCAGACAAAGTTATCTCGAGACGAGACAAGCGGAAAATCATTGTCTCTGTTGCCAACCAAGTTCCCTTCGCCGCGTCCGTTGCATACACGCGTTCGTATTTGTGTTCACGATGGTCGACCAATCAGAAGCGACGATACTTAAGTGACAGCGCGCGATCATAAAGGCATCATGTATGCGTATCAAAACTTATGGAGTCAATTGTCGCCATTAACCCGTCAATAGTGGCTCATCTCGAAGAGCGGAAAGCGAAACTCGAACACTATTGGGGAATATAACGAAGTGCAATCGCGTCTAGAATTGGATTCTAGTTGTCGGATGAGTCCGAAAACTTCCATCGGTTTCGAGGAAGCGTTCTATGCATTATTCGCCAAGATCCGCGAGCTCATTTTCCCTTCGCCGACATTGCAAACGTCCATTTTTTCTCCTTCCTCCTCAAGTGTTCGCGACTCCAATCGTGATACGCACGTTCGGCTGCCTAAGTTAAATTTATCAACATTTTCTGGCAAGTATGATGAACGATTCCCGTTTTTCGATTCATTCGATTATCCATTCCAACATCTCGTTCTCAAATACGCAAAGATTTCAGTATTTACGGGCGTCTCTCACCGGCGATGCAAACGCTGTAATCAGTTCATTAGAATTGTCGGACGCTTATTATGACGTCGCGTGATCAATTCTCAAGGACCGATATGATAACAAGCGCATAATTATTCAAACTCATGTCAAGGCTATAATGGATTTGCCGGCTATGGCAAAGGAAAATTCAATCGATTTCAAAAGAATCTCTAACGGCGCCGCGAACATTTGCACGTTCAGAAATTAAAACGTCCCACGATGCATTGGGACGATCTTCTCGTTCCCATTCTAATCTCTAAACTTGACTCACTCGAGTGGTATGCGAGTGGGAAACTTCCTTAACGGGCAACGAGCTGCCGTCGCTTAAACAGCTGTTAGATTTTATCGCTCATCGATGTGTTCGAGACTATCACAAGCTAGCTCCTGCAAAGAAAATTCGAGGCGAAATCGCAGCTAAATGTTAAGTGATTATCTTCGTGTGCGGCCACTGTTAAATCTAAATGCCACTTCTGTCAAGGCGATCACATCATTTATTATTGCAAAAACTTCATGGAATACACTTCCGGTATTGCAAAGAGCCGCGGAAATTCGTAGTTACAAACTTAATTGCTTGCGCTCTTCTTCTTATGTATCAAGTAAATGCACTTCCGGTCAATGCAAGATCTGTCAGGCGAAGCACTGGTATTACGCTGCTTCATATGCTGTCAATCGCGGAGCCATCGACTAACAATAAGAAAATTGAATCTAAGGCAACTCCTCCCCTCCTAGCGATTCATGCTTCAGATTCTTCAAAAGTGAACAAGTCATGCTTTTGACTGCGATTGTACTCATCTACGACAGCGACGGCTCGCGAAAGGCATGTCGAACTTTGTCGGATTGCGGATCGTAAGCAAACTTCGTATCCAAGAAATTTATGGAAGCACCTGGTTTAGAAAAATTGAATCTCAATTTTCGGTATCAACGGCACAGTAATCACGTCCAATCACATGGCTAGAATCAAATTATAATCGTGATTCAACTCGTATACCGCGGTTATGGAATGTCGAATCGTCGAAACTGATTAGGTTACTGATAAAATTCCGGTGGTTTTTTGGGGCGGAACAAATTTGATTTTCCGTGCAACATTCGTTTAACAGACTCACGATTTCACATATCGTCGGATATTGATCTTTTAATCGGAGCGGGGTTGTTTTGGAATTTGATATGCATCAAATTAAATCTTCAGACAAGCACTCAACTCTCTAGAAAACATGACTGGGGTGAATTTTGGCGGGTCGTTTGGGCAGCACCATACCAACCGCCTCAAAAATTTACTGGTTTCCGTAACCAATGCGGAATTACACGAACATGTCAGTCTAGCAAATGAACATATCTGCACAAGCAGACAATGGAAGAAAATATTTGCGAGCGTCACTTTCTAGACAATGTGTCTCAAAATTCTCAGGATAGATATGCACTCAAGCTTCCGGTCAGAAAGCAAATGTTAAATAACATTGGCGATTCGCAGTTCTCAAGCGATTGAGGGGCATTTCAATCGCGATCCTAAAATTTAATATGCGGCGTTTCTTGACGAATATTTATCGCTGGGACATATGCGACGGCTAGAGCCGTCCCATTGCGAAAGAACCAATATCGTTTTATCTTCTCCATCATTGCGTCTTCAAAATGATCAAGCAATTCCATATCGAAAATCTATATTCGATGCATCTTGTCGTAACAGTTCCGGCGTATCGTTAAACGATGTATTCCTAGCGGGACCGATCTTACAACAAGATTTGATCTTAATTTTGTTGCGTTTTTTCGCTTATGTCATCATCGCTAACATCACAAAAATGTATCGGCAGATTTTAATGCATCCATCCTAGACGCGTTTGCAGAGAATTCTCTGGCGCAACGATCTCTCTGCTAATATTCGATACGTACGAACTCATTATTGTCATTTACGGTACAGCTTCTGCGTCATTTCTGACCACCAGATGCCTTAAGCATTTGGTTGAGCAGCACGCTCGTCAATTTACTCGAGGTTCAGCATGCGTTCTTCGAGATTTTTATGTCGATGACATACTGGGGTGGACAAAGTCGACGAATTAAAACTAATTCGCAATGAAACCATTCAACTGTTAAAATTAGGAGCATTCGAGCAAATGGGCCTCGAATGCCCTGAATTATTGAAAATAGATAATTATAACCGTGTGCCAGTCATCATCAGAGATAATGTAGCGGACTCGTGTATTTCTAGACATGCAGTGGAATTAGAGTTGTCAGTGTCAGTGTATGTTCTAATTTCTCTACAAATTTGAATCAGAAGCCCACGTTATATCAAAATAAATCATACCTTCTGAAGACGCTAAATTGTTCGATCCTCTTTGGCCTTCAGTCATTGTTATCACTCATCTTGCAAAGTAGCAATTGGCCATCCAATGGGACGAGTCTGTTCTTCAGGACATCCATACCCGTTGGGTCGCTTTCAGAATCTAGAATTCAGTGCTTTGAATCAACTAAGAATTCCTCGATGCGTTAAACTCAATGCTCATCAACCAATCGTGAAAGTGCACGGATTTTGCGAGGCCAATCAGCGTGCGTTCGAAGCTTGCATATACTTTCGCACTCGATCTCAACGACCATCATTCCGAGTTACTATGCTCAAAGTCTCGCGTCGTGCCGCTCAAGACCGTTTCCGGCTAATAATCAGACTAATTTACCGCGATTAGAGTTATCGACTGCCTTATTATTAGCGCGTTTAATCAACAAGGTTAGAGAGTTCCTTGGAATTCTCGCTCGACTTATTTTTGGTCGGACTCGACGATCGCGTTAAACTAGATAACCTTCCCCCTCGCGGTGGTTAGTTTTTGTGGCAAATAGGGTGGGAATTCAGCGCCTAATAGAAATCAAACACTAGCGTCATTGTTGCATCCTTCGACAATCCGATATGTTGTCGCTGAGGGCTAAATCCCTGCGACTTGATCAATACTGAGAGATGGTGGAATAGTTTCCCCCCGAATTTCTAAAATGGGATGAAAAACACTGGCCGCCCAGTATTTTCACGAATTTAGACAATGATCTTCCCGAACGAAGGAAAATCCGCGTAGCCGCTTCCATTTCCCATTCTTCGTCGATGACTTGCTAAATATATATTCCATTTAAATAAAATATACCTCATAAAATATGCATCATAATGTATTGTTTGAGATTATCTAAAGCGCACCGGGCGTACGTTGTATCTGATTTCGTGTCCCTCACTGAAACTCTGCCGCTTTAAATTGTATTAGCATGATTCAATAGCGAGCATTCTATCGTGAATATCAAGCGTTAATCAAGAGCAAAATTGTAAATGCTTCCAGTAATATTTTATCGCTATCTCCTTTCTTAGATGAAAGTGGACTAATGCGAGTTGGCGAGAGATTGAAAAATTTGAATCTCGCGTTCAATGCGTGCCATCCAATTCTTCTGCCATGCAAACACATATTAACTTAGCGTATTATAGAGCGTAAACACACGAAACTTACGGGTTTGCAAGCCATGATGGCTTTCATGCGCCAGCGTTTTTGTCGTTATTGCGATCCACCGTGCGTGGAATAATACAAAAATGTATAATCTGTTTTAGGCTAAACCTAATCAATCAGAAGTCTTAATGGGCTAATTATTGGCTAGCCGAGTTAACGTTTCTAGACCTTTCTCTCACTGTAATGTAGACTATGCCGGGCCGCTCTTGTTACGTGAGGGAAAGCGTCGAAACGCGCGGAGTTACAAGTCATACGTTTCGCTTTTTGTGTGCTTCGCCACGAAGGCGAACCTTAGAGTTAAATGATCTTCCGAAGCCTTTATTGCCGCTTTTAAGCGATTCATTTCGCGTAGAGGTAGACCCGTGCACTCGGATAACGGGACTACTTTCGTGGGTGCTCATAGACAAATTCAAGAATTATACGACATATACAATGATCAACAAGTCCGAGATTAAGGATTTTCTACGTGAGTTAGAAATTTCATGGAGTTTCATCTCGCCTAACGCATCCCATTTTGAAGGTTTGTAGAAGACAACCGTAAAATCTGCTAAATACTACATGACTTGAATCGTGGGCAAGGCTCATTTGAGGAAATGCAAATGATCCTCTATGAAATAGAGGCGATTCTCAATTCGCGCCCCCCCCTTTATTGTTAAGCGCCGATCCTAACGACCTAGCGTACCTAAACCCGGAATATTTCTTGATGCATGGCTTCCTTGTGTTGATCTGAGCGACGTCAACGAAAATAGGCTGCTGCGGTGGCAACGTGTAGAGCAAACTAAAGGCAGCATTTTTGGGGCAGATAGAGTAATGAATATCTTCATTCCCTACACGAATCAAACAGCTAACAAGGGAACTCAATTGTCAACTAACTAACTTGTGCTAGCAGCAGAATTTAGCTCCACTTCAGTGGGCAATGGGACGGATTCAGGAGGTTCATCCTGGTTCCGACGGTATCGCACGTATCGCAACTGTGAAGACTGCTAAAGGTTCCTACGTGAGGCCACTATCTAAGCTATCAATCTAAGCTATCAATATTAATTGAAGATTGAATATTAATTGCCTGGTCCATACTTTACTAATTATTTAGGTTTAAGTGTCTTCAACTGTCACCCTTTAATAGTCATGTCTCGCGCAAGCTTTTATCTGCGAATAAGAATGATTTGTTATATTGTTTTTCAGCTTGCGTACTTAGATATTAATCCTCGTTATTTTTCAGTGCAATGACTAGATGCGACATTGAATCAGAGCAATTCGCGTTTTATGTTGCACTAACGAGCTTGTATGTCATATTGAAAGTTAGCCC
>Ga0157363_1005545_pt1 | contig 11778 bp, 6 predicted proteins | sample AttsexASBM1_FD_111477 | JGI IMG/M metagenome (GOLD analysis project Ga0157363, IMG submission 111477) | Fungus gardens microbial communities from leaf cutter ant in Ribeirão Preto, State of São Paulo, Brazil - Atta sexdens ASBM1 | ecosystem: Host-associated > Fungi > Mycelium > Unclassified ...
TATAGATATATTAAAAAACATATTTTTAAACTTCTCGAATAAATAAATTATTTATTGTATAATAATTTACTTTATAATAATAGTAATAATATTCGAAACAATATTTCATTAAATAAATTGATAGATTTGATGCTCAATTTGACTCGACATCAGCTAATAGCGATTATCTTGCAAATCAATGAAGTATGGATCGGAACTTTTGGGTCACCCTATATTTCCTGAAAGCATACCATTCGCCCATCTACTACTGCGTGCTCCAGGGTTTAATCTAACAGTGATTTATGCTTCCCAGCGGCTCTCAATAACGCTGATTCATATTACTTGGCGTTGATTCTGATTAATTCTATCGATCCTGTCAATGCATTTATTTTTTTTAATTTTGCGACAAACGCATTTCGCTCGACAACGGTTTATTATTATCTCTAATTGTGTTTGTTCGTCTCTATGCGGCACATTGAAATCATGCTGGTATTGTTACGATCGTATTGCAAAAGTGTTCGGTTTACATTTTGCCTCGTATTGTTAGCTTTTAAAAGAACAAACGTGCGATGCAGATAAATACATGCAAACTTTCAACATGTACTCGTATGTTGTCGAAAAATACATTGCACCGAACATGTTATTTGCTTCTCTTGCTTCCATTCGATTCGACGTAATAATTCTATCTATCCAAATTCAAAATATGATAAAAGTAAAAATTCTGAAAATATTTCAAAATTCTGTTATCTCTCTCTCTCTCTCTCTCTCTCTCTCTCTCTATTGTTTGTAATTTCCCATTTTGTCAATCTGCTTTTAATCATAAATTCTTTCAGAGTTGTTAGTTTTTTTTTTAATTATAAATACCTATACAATCAGAGATAATAGTTAGGAAAAACTAGGAAACCCACGAAAAATCAGAAAATTAAAAAATTAAAAAATACGGAAAAATAAGAAAAGTCAGAGATTTTTTTTCTATTTAAGTGCTAATAATTCTGTTAAAGGAGCAAAATAGACTCAAAATTTAAAGAAAAATGGAAACTTAAGAAAAAAGGCTATTTGATAAAATGAAGGAATTAAAAATGAAGAAATTAAAAATTATGTTTGATAGAACATAAGATATCAAGATATCGAAGAGATGAAAAGATAAATATGTTCCTTCCAAAAGAACAACATTGAAACTTTTCGTCTTAAAAATGTTTTTAAAAAATACTATAAAAGGTTTTTATTATGTTTTTCATTTATTTTTTATTGTAGCTCATAAAAAAACTTCAATATTGTTATCTTTATTTTTATTTAATGCTCCTTTTTGGCAATAGTCAGAGAAAATTGAAAAAAGGAATTTTTTCTTTTGTTTCGCAACAAACCCTGATATTTTATTATTGCAAATATATTGTAATGCATTTTTTTTCTGACGCAAGTTTCATCAAAATGGATGTTCTCGCATATTAATGAACGTTCTCAAACATTTTTTGGCAATTACTTTCGATTTTGCAATGTTTATATAAATACATTGACCACCACTGCGTCGAGACGCTACATATCCCGTTCTGCGTATGAATGTGTTATGTACGCTCGACGAATATGTCAACTGCAGTATCGCGGATTTATTCTGTTCTCTGATTCTTCATCTGTTTTCTTCTTTTTCAGTTATTTTACAATTAGTCATTTGTACAGTGAATTTTAGTTTGTAATGAATATCGGAGCGTAAATTAAAAAATTTTTTAAAGACGTAAAATTTTCAAAGACGTTATCTAATCAATAGCGTTTTGTGAGCATATATTTATTATCGGTGGTCGAATGATTGAACGAATTTTAATCGGTTATTATTTTTTAATTATATCTTATGCCTTGAGTTTACATGACACTAGCTTTAGATAATTCAAAAACGATAAGAATTATAACCGCGTACAACGAAAACATCTTTTACTGTCACGCTGAAATGTTAACTAAAATTTTCTCAGTATACACGCCTATCTCTTTTCCTTTTCTCACTCGAAACACGTTTCTCTCTTGGAATCTATTTTCATTTAAGTTACAAAAGCCCATTTAAGAAGTTTGGTGAGAGGCGCGAGATAAAGAAGTGCTGGATACGAGATGATATTACGCAGATAGAAACTTTCGTTGCTATGCTAATAATATGGCGGACGTGATTCACCTTTATTTATATCTTGATATAATATACGTTTGTAAAATTATATCCAGCGACTATGTATAATGCAAAAGGTCATTTAGAAATTAAAAGATTGCCTTTTTCAATAAAGGATTTATTACTATCTGTTATTAAGAAGGAAGAAAGATAAATATCAAATTACAAGTGAGAGAAGAGCTGTATTATTGTTAATAAATGTATACTCAAATACAGTAACGTACAACATATTAAAAAATAACGTTTAATTTCCATCGTTTATAAGTTATCCTTTTGTAATTGCTTGTAATGTATGTAAATAAATTTTCTTCAATCTCTAAGTAAATCTCTCGGTCTCTTTTAAATTTTTTAGCTTCCTTTGAAAGCCTAATGATGCAGTTCGCCTCCCTCTACTCGCTCCTCTATTCCGCTCTTCTCATATTGATAATTAACCCCACCCAAGTCTTGGCTTAAGCCCTCCGTCTTCATCCCACTCTTTAGTATGTATGCTAGCAGCTGTACGAAATATCGTTTGTGACGTCTCATACCACTCATTGTCAATATTAATGATATCTCATTTGTCGTGAATAAATCGAAATAACATAATCAATAATTCTTGGAACTGATAATTTATTGTATGTACTTATTACATGTATATTTCTTTAATTTTGTGACTTGAATTTGACTAAAGGATAAATAAATTTAACAATAATATCCGCGATAAGAGTAGAAAAATATGTGATCGAAAGATTAACGAAAATAAAAAACACATTGAGTCTATTTTCGTCAATCGTTCGATTGCATATATCTTTCTACATACCTATCTACATTTATTGCGTATATTTTAAAACTATACGAATACAAAGAATCATTAATTTTCTCTTGACAATTTAATGATTATGCTGAAATCTTTAAAAAAGTTTTCCTTTCATTGCGAAGAAAAAGACATTATTTTTCTATATGTTAATTGCGTATCGAATTGACAGGTTAGGTGTGTTTAGGGCCACATCCTCGTATGAATCGCCGTAGCAACGTCGGAATACATTATCACTCTGATTCGACAGACGGGACAGCGCGGTGCGGTGCGTGGACTCGCTGTCGCGGCGTATTCGTGTATTCGTGTGCGTGTACGTGTGCGTGCACCGCGTCGCGTCGCCGCCGCGCGCCGCGCCGAAGGGTTCAACTGCAGCCGACGCGTCGCGTCGCGTCGCTTCGCCTCGCCTCGCCTCGCCTCGCCTCGCCTCGCCTCGCCTCATCGCATTCGGCTACACCGCGTTAGAACAATCGTGACGATGCTACACACGCTCTCCCGCTTCTCGCGCGAAATGCGGAAGTCAAAAGGATACATGCCGGAAAAGTGAAATCTCCCAGTCTCGCGTTTCATCGAAATTCATTACCGTTGTCATGGTAACTCTTTTACGTGGAAAAGCAAGAGATTTTATGAAAAAATTGCTATGCTATAAGAATACTCAATGAATTTCCTTCTTTTTTTTTTTTATGCGGATATGCGGAATGAATATCATCACCAAGTTTCCACACGATGAGACCAACTTTTGACAAAGTACTCTAACTTCAAACCGATACATTTGTTTCGCATGCCGTTAACAATACTGTTTTCCGTTAAATCCACGATTCTGCGAACTTCAAAATTGAATTACATCGTGCTTGTGGCGAAAACTCACGATCGCTGGCGCCCGCGCCGCCGCAAACGCGAACAAAAACAATCGATCAGCGAAATCATGTTCGGCAAGTAGAATAACCGTCTCGTAAACTTCGGAATTCTCGACAAAATTTGAACACTCCTAGGAAATCGCCCATAATAAATTCACTAAAAGCTTCGAAAAAATTTGTTTCTGATTGATATGAACCAATCTCAATAATGAGTTTCTCAAAACACGTAAAAGAAATTTTCTATCTAATGAAAACTTGTATTTCAGAGTATGGAAATTCTGACAGAATAAAAGAATATGTTTGCATCAGTTCTACGAAATTTCAAGATGATAAGCTCACAAAGTATGTCAGGAGATTTTAAGACAGTTTAAGAATACGTTATGTCTCTGAATAAATTATGATAAAGAATTATAACAATCTTTTCAGAGGTTGATTTCATGTCGACATATATTTCGTGATATATTTCATATTCAATCATAATTTTTCGTCTGTTCTCCCGTGCAAGGTTTATTTTCAATATTGAATATATTCGCGACGAGAGAGAGAGAAAGAGGAGGGGGGAGGAGAGGGAGAGAGAATGAGAAAGGGGAAAGAGGAGAAGCAGGACGAATTGGCACGCGCGGACGCGTAGGACGCAGCGATGGAATCAAGCGTGATTCAAACGGTACCGATACTTTTTTCCGTTGAGGTATCTCGATACGGAAGGTTAACCTCTCCGAGGTCGCGATCTTCTCTTCCGTAGAATTAAATCCCTTGCTTCGTAGAGTAGAGTCTACTGCAGTCTACTGCAAATTATTCTGATTTTAGTAAGATACACATTGTGCGCCTTTCTTGTAATAATTTCACCATTATGGATTCGTGACAATTCGTGTGCTTAATCGATTGTAAAATTACTTTATATATTTTACGGAACATTTTGCAGAGTGATGTTCAAATAATGTAAATATAATATTGGGTTGGAACAAAAGTTTGTGGCACTATTACGTTAGCACTTCACTCGTATTATGCCTACACGTTTGTTAACAAAAATTTGGTGTAATTACCATTTGATAGAACAAAGTTTCAGTTTTAAGATTTTGTTTTTTTTTTTTCAATTATAATTTACGATACTTTTTGACAGAGTTATGTAGTATTCAAAGTCAAAATGCTCCTTTTATTTAATACTCGATAACTCGTAACAAAAAATTTTAGAAACATTTTTACAAAACAATTTTATAGAGAAAATTTTCACATTAGTAAATTGAAAATTTTTTCAGACACTTGACAAAAAGACACAAAATGAAAAGAAAAATTCCCATTTTTTTGCGTAAATGGAAAAAGCTGTATTCGATCAAGACGGTTTTTCCTAATCATATTTCTTTTTGTGAATTTATACAATTTCCAATTCAAACTAAGTATTCGTCGATCTTGGAATACAACCTAAACCGAAGCCGGAGTAATAATATCACAAATAATTTAACAATTTAGATGCTTATTGGCATCTTATAAAAGGATCTTAATACGAAATCTGTAAATAATAATTTAATTGCCATTTTTATCCTGTTCGTAGTTTTCTACAGATAAAAATTACCAAACTTATAGAAACTCAAAAATGTAATAACCTTTCAAAAGTAGATTTTAAAAACTTTTTTTTATTTAAATTTCGTTCACTTTTAACGAAGTTGTAACTGCTTGAATTTTGAAATTCGTAGCACTACAAACTTTTATTCCAGCCCAATACATGATCAACATGGATAAAATATTTTTAAGCTAGTCTCGTAATAAAATTTGATATATTTAAATATAAAATGTATCGAATATACATATATATTGATGTACATATTAAATATTGATATATTGAAATGTATAATGTAAATATGTGAAGCGAATATAAAATATGAAATTTTATATTTTTTATTTTGAGCTATGTTTTTTACAATAAAAATAAAATAGTTCTAAAGGAATATTAATAATTTTGGCAGAATTAAATTAACCAACAAATTAGAAAGAAGAAATCAAGTTTGTAAATTTAAATCGTAGTAAAGAGAATTTCCAAGGCATTATCTGTTCCTCAAACGAAAAATATGCTTTGAAGTTTTATTTAACGCAACGTCGCGCAAGAAATTAACGCGAAGTAACGAAAAGTGATGCGAGCATGATTCAATTATTAGATCGGACAGCGATTATTCTAATGTCTGTCGATGGCTTTCGACGACGAGAGCTGCTTGCGAATCGATTGAAAATTACAGCTCGCGGGGAATTGGATCGGGCCCATCGCTAGCGCCGGTCGCGAGCCAGGGGGGAAGAGAAGAGAAACACACGTCGGGGGAGAAGCACAGCGAGCGAATAAGTGGGGACGACGGAATGAGGCGCGTGGTAGGATGGGGAAAGAGGATATGCGGGGGTTGAGGAGGAATGGTGAGAGAAGAGCGAGATGAGACAAAGACGGAGAACGAGAAAGGGGTTGAGGGGAAAGAGCGAAAGGGAGGATGGCAGTAGAGAGAGAGAGAGAGAGAGAGAGAGAGAAGCCGACCGGTAGAAAGGTTATAGTAGAAGGGAAACTACTATTGGAAGAACTCTGGGACGAGGGCGGGAAGAAGAGTGAAGAGGAGCGGGCTGTAGGGTTGGAGAGAAGAAGGGGGAATATGGACGAATACACAGAGCTAAAAGATGAAAGTATATAACCCGAGCAACACACAGTGGCTCCCAAATCAAATAGAACGTTATAAGCTATGGCCCACTTGATGATACAAATGCTTTGAAGGATTTTTTGATTGGTCAATTAGTAAAATTCTTTCTTCCGATTGGTCAGTCAAAAGCTTCGAAGTATTTGTAGCGTCAAGTGGACCGCACCCTATATCACGTATAAATAAAATTTCCGAACTTCGGTTCGATGGATATTGCAACGTCAATAAATTATCTTTCGTTAGCCGCCATATAAAATCGCCCTGGGCGTATACGAAGTAAATCACGCTCCGCTTGGCGCGTTGCACAATTACCGAAAGAGTGTGTCTTTCTTACGGCGCGCGGATTTTCACTCGTGCGGAAAATTTATTGGATTATATAGAGTCAGTGGCTATAGATCCGAACTACGTTCGGAAATGCGAGAAAAAATTTTTTTTTCTTGTCAAAGCTAAAAGCTTCCAAATAAACTTGTACATATCTATATAATAATTGTTATTGATCCTTTGCAAAAAGAAATTAAACACATAATTTAGACAGTTGTTATTTATATAAATAGATAATGGATGTACGTATAATTATATAAAGTAAATGCTCAATGACTGAACTGAATAATAAGAACTGACATTTTTTAAATTTAATTTGCAATTTCTTACAATCATAAAAAAATATTTACGTAAGTAGTACAATATTTTTTAAAATTGGAAAAAATGTAAACACTACGTCTTACTCAAAATGATGAGTGAAAATATAATATGACTATGCTTGCGACCATTAAAATAATAAATATATTTTTTGCAATCAAATTATATGTTTTTAATACTTATTTTGAAACAAAATAATTTAATTTCTTTTTAGTTTATTATCTTCTCCTTCTCTCCCTCTCTTTCTTGCTGTTATTAACAAATATCATAATAATACAAATATATTGTTGATTTTTCAATCGCTAAGCACATTCACTTGAGTCACTTATATGCAATTATTACTGTCAAAAATAAACAATGAGATTCATTAATAATCAATACAATAAATTTATGTATACGTAGCATAGCTGTGATGAAATCATTCGATTACATATAGTATCGTTGAGGTTGCGTAAACGTTTGAACTCTGTTCGAACGGACGATAATAATTTATGCGTCTAATGTGGAAAGAGCAGAGGCATACGGGGTAAGTAATAAGTCAAACTTGGCGAAAATGACGTCGCTCTGCAAGCACCGGCGAACAATTAAATTATCGTAGAGGCGGAGCAGATAACGATGCACTCGAGATGCAGCATAAACCACGGTTTATATCGCGTGGATTATATACATATATGTATAACGTATTACATAGATAGAGAAAGGAGAAACTATTATACATATTCTCATCTTTCTCCCTCTTCTCCGATAGTAAATAGTTGCATCTCACCGCGAAAGCTTTTGCGCGCAAGTTCCTGGCATTCCCATGTAGAGTCGCTAGTTCTCAATTGAAAGTCGGTACAAATACGATGAGAGAGCCATGTTATGTAGGTAAATGGGAGTTCTACCGAAAAAAGTTCTTCCCGCCAAAATCCTGAATTCACTTTATCTTTGTTCGCATGCTGGTGCGCGACCTCTCGATAATGGTTTAATTATTAACATTTATTGCATGAAAATAATGAAAATAATGAAATAAAAGTTTCATTTATTTCATAATAATTGTATAAATAATTCTATTAATGATATATTAGCTATTGCTTGTTACTTACTATATTATATTATACTACAATATATCGATTTTGCTAACAATTGAATCAAGCTTTGCGAAAAAGCAAATTAATATATAGAATAATATAGAATGTACAGAATTATATTGAATAAGTGTGTGCAATCCTCTCTCTCTCTCTCTCTCTTTCCCTCTCTCTCTCAATTATCATTAATAAATCATTTTCTAGAAAACTAAAATTCTATTGAGAAAAATGTTCTTATTGTACCAACAAGAAACACATTCAAAATAAATTCTAATCATATAAATCAGAGATTTTTGGCTATTGTAACCGAATTTCTGATTATTCGATTAGAATGATAGATTTAACTATAAACTTGATAGATTTAACTATAAATATTTGATTTGTACCTTTTTGTTTGACTTTGTTAGAATTCCAATTAATTCAACAAGATTTTTTTCATTATAACATATTATAGTATATCTTATGCAAAATAATCAATCATATCAATAGATTACCGATTATAATTTTTTAATTTTTATGAATAAAATATATCAAATATTTTATAATTTATTGATTTTTGCTAAACTTATCTTAATACTTATAAAATAATTAAATAACAATAGAGAAATATTATTTTTTAAAATCAGATGTTTCATTAAAAAAAAAATTGAGTTATTTTTTGGTCTTGAAATCTCCTTCGTGCGCTTCCATATACATCAAAAATACTATCATTACATTATAACTCTCGAAATTATGAAATTTTATAGTTTTATTCTTTATATCATTTGGAATAATAGAGATATAAGTACTTAACGTTAGATATTTTATATAAGTATATATTCTCTAGGAGAAAACAAAATAATTTAATTATATTTTAATAACTGTAAAATTTAAATACCTGCAACAAAGTCATGAGAACGAAAATATTTTTGAACATCAAAATATGTATATACAGCAAGATATTCAAAATATTTGAAAAGGACCCCGGACCCCTTAAACATCTTGAAAAGTAAACATTTCTGAGAAAAATGTTTCATACAAAAGTTGTATAGTTTAAAATGGTCTATTTACTGACCAAATCGTTTTTTTTAAACGAAACATCCTATTTTTTTATTTCAGAATCAGAATAGCCGGTCAAAAGCTTTTCAAAACATTTTAATAAAGTTATTTTTCATTAAATACTTTTTCATTAAGTACTTTTCAAGTTATAAAGCTCGGAAATTACAATATTGCCGATTATACATATTATCGACATTAGCATTATCCAACGTATCTAACTTGACCTGCTAGAACCTTTATGATTAAAATCTCTTAAATATTGTTCAGCATCATATTCTGGATAACATTTGTGAAGATTAAAGCCATTGAAAATTATTTTTCTTATTTTTGCTAAAAATTCATTTTTACGTAAAAATGAAAATAAGAGATACAACCTCTAATGAGCCTTGATCTTGACAAATATTATCCAAATCACAATTCTGAACAACATTTAAAAGGTTTTAGCCGTCGGTCAAACTACCTTTGATAGTTCTAATGCCGGCGGTACTGTAACTTTTAAGTACTTTTCACAAGTTTCTTAAAACTTGAAAAGTACTTAATGGAAAATAACTTCATTATAGTATTTTGAAAGCTCTTGATACTTAGTACTATTAGATTCTGAAATAAAAATATAGAATATTTCGTTTAAAAAAATCGATTTGATTTTGACCTAATTTTGGTGCCATCTAAAGTTAAACCGATAAAATCAGTAAATAGACATTTTAAATTATACAACTTTTGTATGAAACATTTTTCTCAAAAATGCTTACTTTTCAAGATATTTAAGAGATCCGGGACTTTTCGAATATCCTATACAACGTTGATGAATATTTATATTATTTTGTTAATTTTATACAATTTACAAAATGAAATAGCAGAATAATTATATTATAGTATATAAGATAGAATAATTATAATATGGATTAAAATGATACAATTTTTAACGAAATAAGATCTAAATTTAATTTTAAGGTTCAAGTTTGATTAATCTCATTGTAAGAAGGGTTTAGAGTACAGACAAACCAGAATCAGAATAAATAGGAAAAAACTAAATTTGAATCTTAAAAAATGACTCCAAATTTTATTTGATTCAGTATTGTACCATGTTCAAAAATGTACTATTTTATTCTAGTACAGGCTTCATACAATAGACTATAACATTTATATTCTTTCGATTTAGAAAAACATCTGTCATTATCGACTATTATGTACTGTATATAATATAATGATACTATTACTAGATATATCAATAATGTATTTTTCATTTGACTGTTTACACTTGTACTGATATGAATTGACATTCTGGATGGATTCATAATTCACATTCTTCATAATTTTTATCGTTTTTCGACATACAATTTTATCATTTCTTAATTTTATAAAGCGGAGGAAGTTCGTAGAAAATATATAGCAATTTTTTTACTCATCGTTGGAATTTTATGAATTAGACTCTACTTTCTCGCTTTCGAACGAGGAAACAGTATAATAATTAACTATTTTTTCTAGTATATGTTATACATGTTTATATATTTATTTATTACTGATTTCGATTTAACTTATCTGCGCAGATGATAATGTTCCTAATGATAAATACTTTTTAAATAATTCCATGTCCATAATTCACACATTGTATTATATTGAGAAATACTATTTTTTTTTGCAGGACGAGGTGCTGACGATTTCAGAAAAAGTAGTCGTCCGCGTGCACGACCTAGTCACATGGCTTTCACCTACGTTAGAATGGTCGTGGGGACGGGAAGTGTCCTATCCAACGACCCCGACGTCGTCCCCGGAGACTAGTCCACTTAGATACGAGATGCCGCAGCCACAGGTGCTGACGGATCCGGGGATCGATTTCTCGGACGTCGAGAAACAGCAGAAGGAATACGAAAGCAATCTGAATTCTTTGAAAAGATCGGACAGCTTCCAAACGAAGGTGGTAGTACTCTCATATCCTAGATATTGCCGCTATAGGGCACTTCTACGTAGACTCGAAGGTGCCGAGCCTTCCTGGCTGTGCTCGTCCATCGCGGCCGCGTTAGGGGGTTTCACCGCGACACCAGGCACCAAGGTACTCTTCTGCAGAGACACATTTGACTATCCGGATCTCGAGACTCATGAACTGCTGTGTAATCACTTGGGTATGTATCATTTATGTTTACAATGTACAATGTTTTAGTTTAAACTTTTAATATACACACAATAATTGGGTCATTCGTGTCTTGCATATTTCTTTTCTTTGAAAAATTAAGAGCACATCAAGTAATTAAGTTATAATATTTATGTATAATTTTTGTAAATACACGATTTTACAAATACTTTCTAAAGATATTAAAGCATACGCATCACTTATTAATAACCGGGAATGCTCCCAGTCATTTTTCCATTTTCCATCTGTATCTTTCAATTTGTTCAAATGTTTGTTAATGTTTTTTCGTAAGATAAAATAAAAATAAAAATATATTATAAATATATATATATAAAATAAAATTATTTCCAGTAATTATACTATATTCCTTTGTAATTAATTAATAATGAAACATTATTAAAACGTTTTTTTATTAATTGTTATTTATTATTATAGTAATTAGTGTCATTACAATACATACATACA
>Ga0157363_1005546_pt1 | contig 11778 bp, 1 predicted proteins | sample AttsexASBM1_FD_111477 | JGI IMG/M metagenome (GOLD analysis project Ga0157363, IMG submission 111477) | Fungus gardens microbial communities from leaf cutter ant in Ribeirão Preto, State of São Paulo, Brazil - Atta sexdens ASBM1 | ecosystem: Host-associated > Fungi > Mycelium > Unclassified ...
CCATGGTGTATCATTTTAACCTCTTTGTTGACACGTTCATTTCCACAATTTGTGCTTCATTTGGCAGAAAAAAGGTTTGAATTTTTTTTCGCACTTGATATATAGAGGCTTTTTAGGACGCTGATTCCGATTTTGAGATCAAAATTGAGAAATTCAAAATGGCGGATCCAAACCTTAATTTGAAAAAATTCACATTCTTATTGAAACATTTTTGAAATTTGAAGATAAAATACAAAAAAAAAATAAATAAAAATGGTGTATAAGATCACACTCCGAGATCATGATTCTATTAAGAATCATCAGCTAATGTCGTAGGTGAAAACTGACATATGACAGATTTCAGTTTTATATTATAATTTTTTATTTTCTAATTTTGACATTAAAAAATCATAATCTTGAAAACCCTCGTAAGCCAAATTTCAAAACGTTACAAGAATACGATTTTTTAAAAATTGAGGTCCACTATATTGGATCCGTCATTTTAAATTTTATAATTCTGAATCACACTTCAGAATCAAAATCAGCATCCTCGAAAATTCCCGTAAGCCAAATTTCAAAACGTTCTGACAAGAATTTAGATTTTTTTTTTATTTCAGTCCATATTGGATTCGCTATGAATTTTAAATTTTATATTTTTTACTTTAAAATCGTAATCAACGACCCTAAAAACCCTTATATACCTAGTTTGAATTAAATTCATTCATTTCGAAGAAAAAGCGCTTTGACATCATATGGCATTAATGCATACTGAGACACGTTTTTTTCTGAATGCTATATGATATCAATGCCAGCGAAGGGGTTAATTGACGCATTAAAATATCTCTTGAATAGTGCATTTTAAAGAAAAATGTTTCGCCAAAAGTTATGTAGTTTGGAGAGGGACATAAGATACTACTGGTTTAATCTTGGAAAGTTTGAAGGTCACGTAAAGGTCATCAATTTCATAAATGGAATCCCATGTATTTCATTGTATATTCCTATAGCTTATCTCGAGAGCTTTCCAAAACATTATAATTAAGTACATTTTCATTAAGTACTTTACGTAGAAATGTATTGTAATTTAATTTTTCAAAAATGAATAAGAGAAACAACTTTTAATGCCCTTAATCTTGACAAATGTTATGCAGATCATGATCCTTAATAACATTCAAGATCCGTTGATCATTTTGGATAATTCTTAATATCGGCGATACTGTAACTTGCAAGTGCCTTATAATTCGAAAAAATTTAATAGAAATGAACTTAATTATAATGTTTTGGAAAGCTCTCAAGGTAAGCTACAAGAATATGCAATGAAATATGGGATTCAATTTAAGAAATTGATGATGACCTTCAAACAGCTTTTCAAGGTCAAACCATCTTATGTCCCTTTCCAAACTATAACTTTTGTTTGAAACATTTTTCTCTAAAATTCATTGTTCAAGAGATATTTTATTGCGTCAATTAAAATGTTACATCCTGTATATACCTATATATCGCTAAAAAAAAATTATGGCATAGAAAAATTGTGGACAAAAATTGGTCAGCTTTGAATGACGAAAAATTATTGATGTGGGAAAAATTCGTGACGTTTTTCCCGTTAGATGGCATTAAAAAAACACCACGAACTTTTTCCCACACCTAATATCATAGGATAACGTTTTTTTTTTAAATTAAAGCTTGAAATCTTTAAGATAAGACTTTATGATCAGATTTTAAGTTTAATGTATCCCTATCACTGTAACTCTCAAAATATGAGGGTGTATTTATCATATTGAAAATTGCAAAGTTTGACGGAATACACGGACTTTAAATATTTTGAAGGAATGCCATTTGCAACAGCGTAAAGTTCAAATTTTCCCCTTTAATTTAAAAATGTTTCATGTTTTGAGAGTTACAGTAGTAAAGGTGCATCAAAATTAAAATCTGGCCATAGTGTCTTAAACTACAGATTTCAAACTTTAATTTAAAGAAGAAAAAATATTATTACGATAAAAATAATATTACTTATTTTTTTACAAAATTATCATTAATCAAAATTGGCCAATTTTTGCACAATTTTTTATGCCATAATTTTTTTTATCAGAGTATATATTATATTAAATATATAGTGCCTGTCAAAAGTTTCGAGCCGGCTAAATATCTCAGAAAGTATACTTTTTGAAAGTATACTGTTGTGCTAGTAGTTACTACAGATATTGATGTACATTAATAAACCACATTAAAATAAATATCATAACGACGATATATATAGTTTAATAAAATTGTACTATCCACACTTAATTAATTAAATAAAAATTTTAAGATTTATTAAAGATAGCAACGAACAATTATTGCTCTAAGCCCCTTGTCGAAATATATATTTTATTTATATTTTAAAAAAGCACTCTTTATGTATTCAAAAATATCTCTCTGGGAGGAGGGAAGGGCAGTTTTGAATTACTCTGGGACAATTTTTTTGTAAAAAAGAAAGATTAAGCGTTTATTATGTTAATTTATACAAATATAATTTATTTATACAAATAAAAGCCTCTTTTTTGGAAATATGTTAAAAGTTGAAAGACAAAAATTAAGAACTTGTAATTAAATTATGATAATCAAAATTAAAAATACAACAAACTCTGATCTTAAATTATTAAGATTTAAATTTCAAATAGATTATCTCTCTTAATTCTTATAAAAATTAAATTTCCTTCTTATAAAAAACTTTTATAAAGCGATTTTTCAAGATATCGCATATTAATCAGTAAGAATATGCGTAACATTATCACAAAACGATAATGCATAATGCTTTCCAGCAAGCGACACAGTGTGACACAGATCATGTCATTTTCATTTAACATTAGCAAATAACATGAATATAATGATTCAGTGTTACACTGTGTCATTTGTATCTCTTGTTAGAAGTGTCGGATAATCCAAGAGATTAAGAAAATTATGTCACATAATCCAGATTCTACTGTATACATGTACTGTATACAAATTGTAGGTTACAGGCTACTCTTGTACTACATATAACTTGAGTATTAAGTGGGGAAAGATATTTAAAAAACTGTATATTTGTACCTATTATATTGTCGAAAAAAATTATAAATTTGCAGTATAGAGAATTCCTTATCCTTATATTTGTGTTATAAATCTTTTAATAATATGTAGATCGTGTTTGACACTTAATCAACATTCAAACCTTTGTCATGTATATCTATGTCTCGCGAAGGACTAAAACTTATGGCACATACAAAAACAATACGTAAAACAATAACACGTAAGCAAATTGGTGAATCACAGTAGAAACCATAAAGCATCGTCTACAATGAACAGTAGCAATAGAGACTGTAGATACGTCGGAAATAAGCTGGTTTTCTTACCTAACCAGAAATGGTTATTTCGTGTCTACAGCCTCTACTGCTACTGTTCATTGTAGATGACCTTACGTTTTACTATCTTATATTTTTGTATGTGAGCTTCATAAAAGATCGCGTAGCTTGTGACATTCACTGAAATGTTCTAAGATGCCCCGTTTGCTTTGTTCAAATCTATCCCTATCAGTCACATTGAAAAAATATTTTATTTTGTTTACCAAAATATTGATAAAAATCAAATATTTCATTTTTATTATGTAGATACAAACGTAAGAAAAAAGACATAGCATGCCAAAATATTAATTATTATTAATGGTTATTATTAATGGTTTAATTTTAAAATGCTTACGTATGTGAAACAAAACATTTAGTACAAAGGCACAAAAACACAAAATGCTTCTAGATTAGATCAACAATTGCAAGGGGAGTACCGAGTGGCTCGCCGCTCAGTGCGATCTGTAGATCCGAGTTCAATTCCATTTGCGCTCCACATACGCGTTTTTCGTGTTCGCCATTCGGATTCGGCGTTAAATTGTAGATCCCCTCGAGTGTTGACAAATTCTAAAGAGTAAGAATACAACTACTATCTACTACTAAATGCATAAACATAAGCGAGCCTCTGTCCCTGAAGATACTCTAAAGCTGAAATTGATATGCATGATACTGTGTCCCCTTACATATGGTTGAAAAATCAAACAAGAGAATTTACCAAAGACCAAACAACTGCAAGACAGCAGCTACCACTTGACAGTTATCTGTGACTGTATTGTCATTTCAAAAATTATAATTTGTAATTGCAGAAAAGGACAATTCATTTTTAATTTGTAAAATTCAAAACTGCCCCTGTAGCAGAAAGCTGTCCCTCTCTCCCCTGTATATATAGGATGTCCCAATATTAGCATCTGAAATATCTTCTATAAGATTCAGAGGGAAATTTGTATAATCAAAATTACACGATATGAAGGGGTCTATCATAGGGCGATAATATTTGTCCACTTGAAGATACTTCAAAGATTTCAAGGTCAACTTCATTTTAAAAAATGAAATTATATGATTTTTTTACGTAATATGATTTTTCTGGTTATTTTATGTACAAAACTATTAAGGCAAAAGAGATATTTTATACTTCATTCTGACACATATTGATATAAAATGTTAAATATAACTCGTAAACTATTAATTTTTTGATAATCTTTAATATTTTTATATATAGAATAATGAGAATCAATTGATGGAAAGAAAATAGTTGCTTATTTAAAAAGTTATCCTTTTTGCATACATATATTTTTTTAAATCCATCTTCTCATTATTCTGCTTATAAAAGTATTAAAGTATGATCATTAAAAAATTAATAATTTACGAATTTTATGTCAAAATATGCCAGAATAAAATATAAAATATCTCAACGTCAGTACTCGCAAAGATCTGTACATTTCGCTGATTCCAGCGACCCCCATTACTGCTCGAGGCTCGGCGGCCGAGCCACCGAGCGCTCACCTGACGTTCTGGCTCAGGAGCGTTCTTATACCAGAAGTATAGAGAGCGCACCTTCTGCCAAATTATTTATTATTGAAACATGTTTTTAACATAAAATTTTTTATTATTAATTTATTCATTGTTTCTTAATAATATACTTATATCTTAATGTAGTTTTCTAATACATTACAATTACGATAACGCATATTTTGACGATAACTTTCAATATCACCTATCAATTTAGATATATATAGTAGACTCTATATTAATTGCTTCTATTTTCTTTGGTTCTTCATTCCTTTTGTAGGGACATAATATAAGAATCCATAATATTTAATTTTGCTTTTCTGCCAAGCCATATTCAAGTATTTAATTCTTGTTTTTGTGGAATAGGCACTGGGGAAACATTTAAAAAAACGCATCTTACAATAGTACTTCATGGGTGATGTGGAAAGCTATTGTCGAAATGTACGTTATCATAATTATGTAATATATTAGAAAACTATTGTATGTGGAGATATAAGTATATCATTAAGAAACAATGAATAATAAATTAACAATAGAAAATTTTATATTAATAGAAATAAATATTTAATAAAAAACATTTTCAACAACAATAACAATTTAGCGGAAGGTGCGCTCCCAGTATATTTCTGGTATAGGGACGCTCCTGAGCCAGAGCGTCACGTAAGCGCTCGGCGACTCGGTCTGATGCAGATCTTTGTAAGCACTGTCATAAAGTTATTATTTAAGTTATTGATTTTTGATATCACTACCTTAATACTTTCAACAATAAAAATCTTGGTATCGTACATTTAAAAATTCGACAATAAGAAATAGAAATAATGGTCAACAAAGCTAGATTTTTAATGCTTAAGTAATTCAATCTAAATTACTATATATACTGTATAAAGGTTGATGATTATCCGTTTATCCGAGTATTCGGATATCCGAGATAGAAATAGATCTGATATAAGATATCCGATTAAAGCGGATCTTTCCGATCCGAATCTGTTTCAAACTGATATCCATTAAAGTTTAATGATTAAACCGTTCATTATTTGGATTTCGGATATTTTCTCAATATTTTTCTCTATCAATATTTTCTCAATATCTTTCTCTACATACACAGGGTGTATATATGTATGAAAAAAAACGAAAGAGTGAGGACGAGAGAGAGAGAGAGAGAGAGGGAGAGAGAGAGAGAGAGGGAGATAGGGGAAAGGGGATGAGAGCGTGAAAAAGGGTGAGACATAGTGAGATCGAGAAATAGAATGTGTCTTTCAATAAGCGATACAATGGATTATTACATCCTTGTTATTTGCCAATGTTAAATAAAGATGAGATCACTGTGTTGTACTGTGTCGCTTGTGGAAGGCAGGCGCACGCACAAGAGAGACTATATTTATTTTTGCTTATTATTAATATATGCTAAGTATACTTTTACATATTAATATAATTACATATTAATATAACTTCAATTTAATATATATATTAATATAGTTTTAATCAACTAAACAGATCATGTTTTTATTAGTATTAATAAAATGCAATAGTTAATTTCAGAGAAATAAGAGGGTGTCGCTTTAGAAGATCTACATCATCGACTTTCCTCTAGTGAAGTCTGTAATTTAATCAGAAATCGGATTTATGAGATAATAGATTCGAAAGATTGGATCTGGACGGATTTGGATATCCGGATTTGAATCCGCAGAATATTATTCAATATTCAAGTATAAGATCCGGAATATCACTATTCAGATATCCGGTTACCCGAATATCTATAGATCCGAGTGAAACTCTAATATATGTACATGTCAACTCTAATATATGTACATGTATATTTGTAATCATTCGCACGCCGAATTAACTTTTCGGACTTATAAACGCAATTAAACTACTGTAGTAATATCACGAAATTGACAAGCAATTTTAACAATTTGATGTTCAATCAGACATTTTATTAGAAAGATGTTAATATGTTGAAAAACTGTAAATAAATTAAATACTTTGATATTCAAAATAATTAGAGGAATCATATTATGTAAAAAAATCATACAATTCCACTTTCAAGAAATGGAGGATGACCTTGAAATCTAAAAAAAAAAGAAATTGAGAAAATTTTTTAATCATCATAATGTGCCATTTCAAATCGAGCAAGATCTCATGTGATATTTTCTCGCATCATCAAAAACAATGGAGATATTTTAAATGATCAAATTAGAGAAAAACACTCTGTATATGTATCTATGTGTGTATATTGTACTATACTATTTTAAAATTATTAAAATGTTATTAAATAAAATATTAAAAAAACAATAATGATTAATAGAATAAAATAATCAAAATGTTTATTAATTAAGCTAAAAACTACTAAAATTTGAGTCAGTACATTAATGTTTCAACTTAAAGACGCAATAAGATATTAAAAGAAAGATAAGCGTAAGATATCAAAAAGAAAGAGCGTGAAAATGAGAAGAGGATAAAAATGTTGTGTAAATTTTTGTTGAAATGTACTTTAATATTCTTACCTTGCATTATGGCTACTGGTTGCAGCGCTGCCGATATAATTAAATCATTTTTTTTAATTGTGAAGAAATTGATGAGAAAAAAGAAGTATTATCTCAGGATAAGGCTATATTATTTTAATTAGGATAAGGCACATATAGGCCGGTATCCATAGTCTGTTTTCAAGACCGTCTCAAGCAATGTCTTAAAATACAAATACGATTCTGTGATTGATTTATGATATCTGAAGCACTAGTTTAAGATTATCTCGAAGTTTGAACAATGTCTATGGATTCCGCCCACAATCTCAAATTTAAAAAGTTCACATTTAAAAAGTTATAATGTGTGTTACGATTTATAATACATACGATTTATAATATAATTTTACTTCTTATCAAAAGTTATATAAAGTAGGATATATATAATAATAAATATAGAAATATAATAATAAATTATTATACTGTATATATTACATATAAAGTAAGATATTATATATAAAAAGGATTTTAAAGATGTATACTTTTGTATAAAGATTGTATGCCTTGTCCTCATTATTAACAATAATATAATAAAGCAAATTTATGATACTTAATTTTCAGTAACATCATTATTAAATTTATATATTCTTATTATACTTATTCTGTTATATGCTTAAGGGAGAGGAGGTAGTTTTGAACACTTTTTCTTCTCAGACTCATAAATTACAATGTAATGAAATTATTTATATTTCTGTTGTGCTAGCAATTACTACAGATATTGATGTACAATAATAAACCACATTGAAACAAATATCATAACAATATATATATTTTATTTATATTAAAAAAAAACACTCTTTATGTTCAAAAGTACCCTTTTGAGGCAGTTTTGAATTACCCTGGGGCAGTTTTGAACGCATCGTAAAAAAGAAAGATTAAGCGTTCCTTATGTACTAATTTAATTATACAAATAAAAGCCTCTTTTTTAAAAATATATTAAGTTGAAAAACAAAAGTTAAGAACTTTTATTAATTATGCAGTATAAGGGACTATCCTGCAATGACCTTGACATATGTTATCAAAGTCATGACCCGAAATGACCTTGGATAAATTTTTCGAGCTGTCGTTCGTTGTTCCTTAAAAAATTATTAACAAAAAAAATTCATCAATAAAACCTAACTTTAGGACACGACTGCGCTCCGATGAAACAAAGTCCCTTCTTTAACAGCATAAAATATTTCCTTATATAGTAAATATTTCCTTATAGTTCCTTATATAATTTTTGTGTCTTTAGAGAATTTGTCCGAATTTTTTTATGCTTATATGTGAAACTTTATGCCTTATAATGTATATAGTGTGGAGATATAAAAATAATATTTTTGTTAAATATGTTTTTGTTTATTTGATGTTCATTCAATATTTATATTTTCAGATATTGGGTATTCTTTAGCCATTATGTTAAAGAAAGTCTAATCGTTCAAACGCTTTATAATTAAGTATTAATAATGTTTATTTTCGCTTAATAATGTTTATTTTCGCAAAATGTTAAGATTTAAACTTTTATCCATATAAAAAGAATGGAAAAGATGTCAATATATACATAATAAAATATTTTCTGCTTTACAAACACAAATTCTTTGTTTTAAAACCACATTTTTTAATAAACTTTTTTTGTTAATTACTTTTTAAGAAATAACGAGTGACAGTTAAAATTTGTTCAAGATCATTCAAGATCATGACTTTGACAACTTATGTCAAGGTCAAGATCATTGCAGAGTAATCCCTTATACTACATAATTACCGAATTTTTAATGATTATGATAATTAAAATAAAATTAAAAACATAATAAACTCTAATCATAAATTATCAAAATTTAAGTTCCAAGTAGACACTATCTTTCTTAACTCTTATAATTCCCTGTTATAAAAAATATTTATAAATCGATTTCTTAAGATTTCGCATTTCAATTAGTAAGAATGCGTGTAATGCTATCATCACAAAAATTCGATGAGTGATGTTTTCTAGCAAGTGACACAGATCATCTTTATTTAGCAAATAACAAAAGGATGTAATGATTCAGTGTGTTACACTGTGTCATCTGTGTCTCTTGCTGGAAAGTATGTCGGATAATCTGAAAGATTAAAAAAAACCATATCAGATAATCCAAGTTCTACTGTACATGTACTTGTATACATGTACTATATACAAGTTATACGCTACAGGCTGCGTTCCGTAACCTATAATTTGGCTATTAAATGAAAAGATGTTTAAAAAAATTGTATATTTCTACCTGTTATATTGTTGAAAGCAATTATAAATTTGCAGTATAGAGAGTTCTTATCCTTATGCTCCCTTATGAATCGTATAGTAATATGTAGATCGTGTTCGACGCTCATTAACAATCAAATATAACTTTATCATGTATCTACAAGCGAAAGGACTAAAGCTTATGTCATATACAATGTAATATATCTACAATGAACAGTAGCAGTAAAAGTAGACCTCAGATCAGAAGTAAGCTGATTTTCCGACCTAGCCAAACATTCGATATTAATCGATCAACATTAATTCGATCCTGATTCAACGTCGCTCGATGTCAAATCGATATTGATCGATCAATGTAGCAGAAGATGTAATAAGGCGTAGAGTAAGTGAAATATTAGATATGGGAATTAATTGGCGTTTTTCCGTTAGATGGCATTAAAAAAACGCCACGAACTTTTTTCCATATCTAATAAATTTCAACCATTTCTTAACGGATATCGAATTAGCTCGATTTGACGTCGAGCGACATTGAATCATTATCGATTTGACATTGATCGATTAACCATTTCTGACTGAGCCGGAAAACCAACTTAGAATTTGAGCACAAGAATTATTATAACACTTACTTAGACTTAAATTAGACATAAGTAACGCATGAACTTTCACGTATGATGTACAACTTATTACCGTGTCTCTAAGAGACGGCAATAAATCGTACGTCATACGTCGAAGCTTGTGCGTTACTTACGTCTACAACTAAGTCTCTAAATTATGACAATTCTTGTGCTCAGACTCTTATTGCCGACGTGTTTACAGCCTATACTACTGTTTGTTGTAAACGTTTAAGGCAATGACTACGTTTATATCATGCGCTTAGGCTGTATTCCAAAATTCATTGTCATTGCTGAAAATGTATATGACGTAAACTGTAGATTTTCGGTACAGTGAATTTTGGAACACAGCCTTAGTCCGATATACGATAGATGCTTTTGTTTAATTTACAGGATAAACAAGAACACCTATTGTATAGGTCGCGGCCTAAATGTATGGTGTAAACGAAGCTTATAACATGTAAACAAATTAAGCAATCACAATAAGGTCCGATTATATCAATGTTACTTTAATTTTAAGCGAGGCTCTCTTTGTCTCTGTCTCTTTTCGATTTTAAAATGAGATAGAGTTTTTCGCTTAAAATAAAAGTAACGTTGGTGCAATCTAAACAAATTAACTAATCCAATAGACCGTAAGGCTAATAGCAAATCCAATATTATGATTTTCCTTACTGCTTACGTCTTACTGTCTTACGTTCTTGTATATATATTTCTCATTAACCATATGCCATAGGCTTTCGCGACAGTTGCGACTGAAATGTTCTAAGATGCCCGATTTGTTTCGTTTAAATTTAATCACATTGAAAAAATATCTTGTTTACTAAAATATCGATAAAAACTAAATATTTCATCTTTATTATGTAAATATGAAAGAAGAAACACAAAGCATAAGAAAATGTTAATTATTTAATCATTTAATTTTAAAATGCTTATGTGAGACGTTTAGTACGAAGGCACAAAAACACAAAACGCTTCTAGAGTAGATTAATAATTGCAATCGCGGCAGCTATCACTTGACGATTATCTATGACTGTATCGCCATTTCAAAAATTTGTAATCGCAGAAAAAGATAATTTATTTTTAATTTGTAAAGTTCAAAACTGCCCCTGTCTACAAAGCTGCCTCTCTCCCTCTCCTCTATATTTATCTAACAAATTAATTATACATTGTAAATATTTAATGCAACTTTTTTAAACTAATTTTTTCGACTTAATGTTCAAAAACATTATATTATTGTGTAAAGATCAAAAATATAGAATAAATTATACGAAAATACTACTATAGACATAACAATGAAAATCAATTTTAGCTCCATAAAGGAATGTAACATGTGCAAATGCAATTTTATATTTCCATAATTTAAGAAATTTCTTTGAAATAAATCATTGTTATAATCATTATAATAAATTTATTATTCTGTAATTTAACAATTTTATTTATAAATTAAAAAATAAAAGAATCAAATCTCTCTTTCTCTCTCTCTCTCTCTCTCTCTCTCTCTCTCTCTCTCTCTCTCTGTGTGTGTGTGTGTGTGTGTGTGTGTGTGTGTGTGTGTGTGTGTGTGTGTGTGTGGGTGTGGGTGTGTGTGTGTGTGTGGG
>Ga0157363_1005547_pt1 | contig 11776 bp, 7 predicted proteins | sample AttsexASBM1_FD_111477 | JGI IMG/M metagenome (GOLD analysis project Ga0157363, IMG submission 111477) | Fungus gardens microbial communities from leaf cutter ant in Ribeirão Preto, State of São Paulo, Brazil - Atta sexdens ASBM1 | ecosystem: Host-associated > Fungi > Mycelium > Unclassified ...
GTGTGTGTGTGTGTGTGGGTGTGTGTGTGTGTGTGTGTGTGTGTGTGTGTGTGTGTGTGTGTGTGTGTGTGTGTATGTGTGTGTGTGTGAGTAACGTATCTAAGAAATAAATTAATAAAGTCTATTTATCAAAAAATATTAAAAATATAAAAATATATTATTCTACTTATTTCGTAATATGCATTAATATTTCGATAAATGTCGCATCGCCATGGGGTTTATTTTGATGCACAAGGCAAGCGACGCGTCGTATTTACGCTTAGTCACCTGATCGTCATTCAATTGCTGAGACTTGTGCAGGTAGGTTGCCCGGGTAGTCATGCCATTCTTTTTCACATTTCATTTTAACATTAAAAGTAATCCCTATAAATATTAGATAATATTAAATAATAATTTTATTCACAGTTTTTATTAATTAGCACGATTAATCCCTTAATACATACTTTTGGGACATTCGTGTTCTTGCGCATTTCTTTTCTCTTTATTATATTAATATAACAATATTTATTATAGATTTATTAATATAACAATATTATATACAACATTTATATATAACAATTTATTATAAATATACTAATTTAGAAATATTTTCTAAAGATGTCAAATTATACTTTCTAGAGATGTAAAAATTGCTTAATAATATTTATATACTTGTAAATAGTAAAAGTGACGAAAATTAATTCAGAAAAGATCGTTCAAAGTGTGTAAAGATGCCAAAAAACTAATGCGTACTGAGAATTAATTATTTATAAAAGGATCAAGATGACAATTATGTATTACGAAACAGATATTTCATATGATTCATTCATTTCAAACCAAAACGCGATGGAAAATTTATTACTAAATTTCGCGATAATTACAAATGATAATTATTTTTGTTTAACACATTTTTCTCTCCCTTGAATACTCGGGAAAAAAACCTTTCATAATTTTATATAATTATGTATAAAATATTTTTTCCGGGACTCGATTAGATAGGTAAAAAATAAAACTAAAAAGTTAAAAATGATATATTAGCATTTTATTTTTTAATACATACAAAATACATACATATTGTAATAAAAAATGTACATACGATGGATTATGTACCTTATCTACATATCTGTGTATTTTTCAATTACTGTTATTAATGAAATAATATAGGCACATGTCATAAGTATATTTATACATTATATAATAACTATATTTATACATTATATAATAAAACATTAATGAAATAATTAAACTGCTAGAGTGCGCTAAGATTAACGTTCATCAGCATTCTAGTATTGTTGCATCTATTAAAAGTATTCTCATTCTGCGAAATCCATCTGAAAAATATTAAACAAATCTTTATAATATAATATGTTATAATCCTTATAAACATATAATATAGTCTACCAAATAATATAGCTGTAAAATCTCGAATCTTGTCATAATAATCAGAAATATTTAATTTAACAAAAGTGCATTTAATTATATGCGTTGATATTAAAACCGTTTTTCTCATGCATTAGAGAGAAGGTCTATTATGGATTGTATACCGTTATTATAATCATTAGGGCGAACAAAGCTATGCTGTAAATCTGAAAAAAAAATTCATTAATGATAATATTCTTATTTATTAATTATACTTAATGATAATTATACTTAATGTTAAATTGAGAAGAATTAATATAAAAAAATTTTGAATATGATAAATTAACAATGAAAAATGTAAAAATGCAATCAATTGACAAATGATTTCAATATTATGTTGCCAATTAGAATTTATGTAATTTACAAAATTGAATGTAGAAGTATTTATTCTATTATATGCAGGAATCGGCAACTTATCTCGCCAGTCGGTGTAGAATTTTTGACTGACGAAAGGAGAGAGGGGGGAAGGGGGGAAGGAATACAAAATGATCTTTTTTTATTGTTTATTTATTTTGTGTTCTTTGTTGCCGATCCCATTTTTACTATTGCGAATTTCGCTCGAGTTGATAAAATATCATTTATATTGGCTGTAACCTTATGCCATAATTTGTAAGAATTGATTAATCACATTCGAGTATTCCCCTCTCATTCTAAAAGAGGAAAGCTCGATTGTGATTTGTCAATTCTTACAGATAACGGCACATAGCACAAGATTACGGTCAGTATATGATCTCTAAAAGTTGAATCTCTGTTATGCGCGTAGTTGTACTGCTATCATATCGATCGGCATCAGCACACATTTTAAAAAATTCACAGTTGAGTTCTAATCCAATTCTTGGCTTCCTTTGGTGTGGAGTGCTCCACGATTCCACACTTTATATATATACATTATATTACATATAGACATGTCTGATAATTGTTCTGACAGAGTTTGTGGACGTGTAGAGCGGACTAAACTGAGACGGAAAGTCCTCTACCATTTTACAATTTTTGCAATAGTTAACGAGATATTAATTGCTAAAAATTGTCTGTTTGATCTTCAATAATTTTTTACTCAAATCATCAATTTACAGAATCATTTACAGAAAGACTGCAAGAGATAAATATTGTCTATTTTCTTCTCATAGAACTTTACTAAGAACAATTATCTGCCATCCTGTGCTTATACTTTTAATTAATATTGGATGTACCTGGTAAATAGAACTATATCCAAAGTAAAAAAGTCCGATGCCAAATTTTACTTCCCTTAGTTTTATTTGCAATATAAATTGGAAAATCTAATTGAAATAAATAATTGAATAAATGTTAATTATACACTATCTTTTACAAAAATTTAGATATTAATATAAATTCTATCAAACAATCACGTAAAAAATTAAGACATTATTATAAAACATCAATTATATTGTTAAACATCAAAGGAGCAACCTAATTTCTTAAACTAAATAACATTTTGTTATTTTTAACTTCAATATGTATCAAATTCAATCAATTTTTCAGTTTCAAATGTAAAGCATTCATATTAATAAATTTGATACAAATTAAAAATATTTTTTTGAGTTACGTCACACAATTCTAGTGTTTTACAATTAGTTAATTAATGGCATATTGAAAAAAATCAGTGATCTATAGAAATGATTGAAAATAACTCAAATATAATTGATCAACGTTACAAATTTAATAGTGTGTTCTTTTATATATTTTAAGTTACTTATACATGTATTAACACTTACAAAAGTTGTATAAATTATTTCCAATTTTATATGCTGAAATGCATTGTATTTATTTTTTCCGGATCTATTTATAGATCATTGATAGTAATCGATAAATTTCAAATACTCGCTTTCGGCATATAAAATAAAAAATAATTTATAAAGCTTTTCTATAGCTCGTATATCCCTAGTTATAATATTTGTATGTAGTGTGCACAAGTATTCTAAAATATATGAGAGTTTAATATATATATATATATATACATATAATTGTTGTAACTGTTTTATAATTTCTCATATTTTGCATAAATGATCTATAAAATTTATGCATGTATCCGAACTCTCTGAATGCTAGTAAAATTACATAGAATAGTTAAAATTTTATATAACATTTTATTGTAATTATTTACCTGTTCATCTAAATCCTCATCGAGATTATAATTGGATAATTTGTGAAGAATTGTTACTGTCTCATTTATCTGCAATTGTTTATGTAGTATGAAAATTTGTAGTAAAATTAAAAATTTTGCACCCAATAAATAAAGCTGCGTTATATCGAAGAAAACTTCAATATGTGTAAATTCATTGTTGCAAAATTGTTGCTTGTACTTATTATTCTAATTGTAAATAATTAGTAATGCTTCTTATTATAAATAATTAATAATACTTCTAATTATAAATAATTAGTAATGCATTAATTATACCTTATAGTAAACAGTTTGACATATGCAGTTTAATGTGAGAAATAAGGCGCTAATCAGAATGAATAAAAAAGTGGAATATAAGAAGTTGAAAATAACAAAAGACGTCCATGTTACTGAATTTCCAAATAATAGGAAAAAATATATCTCTATATAGTACATTATAGTTTCTGAAAAGTTATATAGCATTTGTAGTAACATTTGTATATTAAATATTTTATTTAGTTTGCGTGATATGAGGCATAATTGTAGGTGGATGTGCCTGTAACAAATCGTAATTGTTATAATTAATCAACTCATAAAGACACGTATGAAAAATATTAAGCAAAGTATATTTTTAACTTAGAATTTAAACTATGGTTGTAATTTATGATAGGTTCAAAATGTTCGTGCAATTATTTCACACAGTTGAAATTAATTATTTTTGATGTGTGTGTGTGTGTGTGTGTGTGTGTGTGTGTGTGTGTGTGTGTGTGCAAACATATTATACATATTATAAATATACACATATATACAAAGTGTCTCAAAATTCGTGCATTCGGAGTCATCTAGGACATGATCCTGAACAACATTCATTTATATTAAGGTTTTAACATTGATTGACACATTGCATAATATATTAGTACAATAATAAAGGGCTCTAAGTAATAACAATTACAATGATATAAGTTTGCAGAGTATTAAAAGCCAACCGTAGAATTTGTTGCATAAAATTATTTTATATATCTAAATGATAATTACATAAATTTTATATTCAAACCTATTCTCTTATATTCGAAATCTTGACATATTTCGGTTTCTTCCCAAACAACACGAGTGACTATTTGTCGACTTATAGTCGATTTTTTTTCAGTCGACTATTGAAAGTCGACTTAGGCCGCGGTCCAATTCACGCTACAATGCTTAAAAATCATTTCTTTCTTGTTGTTTGTCAAATGTTAAACGAAGACAAACAATGCTCATGAATGTATCAACATGGCCTTTAAATCTGTTCCAAGTTAATGTAGATTAAGTCGACATTACAATGTTGACTGTTAGTCGACTGTTTTGAGACATTCGTCAAGTATTAGTTGACATTCGATCAACTTAAACTTTCAGTCAATTTCATGTTGTTTGAGTTGTTCGAGAAATTCAATACAATCAAATTTAATTACAAATGTGACTTCATCTTTTTAAAGTAGAACGTTTCTTGGTAAGTTGTTTCCAGAATAAATAAAGCTGCTCACATGACAGTTGGAAGATCATGTGGAGAATCAGGTAAGTTGTCAATGGAAATTTAAGATAATTTTTACTTTCAAATAATTAGCAAAGTCAATTCTTATTCTGGTAAAAACTTACTGGTCGTGGAATTATTGGTCAATTGAACGGACGTGTACAATAAAGAGACTTAAAGTCGGTCAGTGTAATAACCATATAAAATGCAATGTAATAAATAATGAGAAATAAATATAATAATAGGGCATATAAGAATCAATAACAAATTTAAATTATATATTAAAAATGAAATATTACAAAATAATATACTGTATTCTTAAGTCTAATTATAACTGAAATATGTTATTACATGTTTCGGTCTTTGAACTAGATCCTCTTTAGATATTTGCTTAATAGGAATATGTTACCATGATCTAATATTATTATATAATTATAAAAAAATACATCATAATTGCATGATATGCTTCAAGATAAAAATACATAGAGGAAAGCCCCCTATTACGAGATAGGCGCCTAATATGAGATAGCAGCGTTTCTACCAAATTAATAAACTTTATCTATTGGTTCCACCATAAATTTATTGCTCTTGGATTGAAAACTATTTAATAGAAAGTTCATTATTAGATCATGCCTGTAGTTATTGTAACAAAAGATTTTAGACTTTGTCTTCAAGTTTCTTTGAGATGAGACTTTAAATCTTATTTATTATTTAATAAAAAATAAATATTTGGCAATACATTTTTCATGTAATGATAGAATAAGGTCGTATTAATAGAAAAATACGGGATATATTGAATTGCTTAATTGCAGAAGTTAGATCATGATAAAACCGTAAAGGAAATCGTAATATGAGATATCCAGGGTATTTCTAATATGAAATAATTCATATTTTTATGTCATAGTGAAAATCATTGCTAAAGTATAAATGTCATTATATAATAATAATAAAAACAACCGAAAAGAACATGTGACTATTTCTGCGATGTTTGATTAGATCTGAAGATGAGTTCTGGATATAATCTATCGCATTCTCATTTTTTGCGCTCGTTGGTTGTGTTATGTTTGTTATCTTATGTTTGTTTGTATTTTAGAAACATTAAATGAAGTTTTTTAATAGCAATACTGATATACTTTGCATTTTACTATCGATTTTTCGGGGCATTTCTATTAGAAGCACAATTTTTTAACTTTGCGATTTGCTCACTTTTTACATTTCTTTAATTTAAAAAAAAAATGAAATTTGAATTAAATTTTGTATAATGTTATCTTATACAGCTTATTAAATTCTCTTTCAAATAACTTTATTATTTTTTTTTAATATTCTGCTCATAGATTTCTAGTATTTACCCAAAATGAACTCGATATCTCATAACAGGAGTCTTTCCTCTACGAGATTATTAAAAAAGATCCAACTAAAAAAATCACAATGTCTCTAAAAAAAAATCTGCTTTCAGGATGGAAAAGATAAATATATCATCGATTCCCAATATAGATTTTATTGTGCAGTGACAGGTCACTCTCGAGAGCTATGCACTGCCAAAAGTTCACAAATCAAATTACCAATTCAGAATTATTGTCATTCATAGTAGCCCATTATACGTCTTGACCTCTTTTGTACAATATAAATAAATAATTTGAAACAATTATTTTTAAAAAATTATTTTAAAAAAAAAGATAAAAATCATAAGAATATTATTTCATCTGTCAATATACTTTCCAATAATTTTTCCCCTCCTGGTGAATTTTTTTCTCTTTCCGTTCTGAGAAATAAATCGTTTGTGGATTTATCATCTGTTACGATTCCGGAAAACATTCTTGTTTTTTGTAATTAGGAGAAAACTTTTCTCTACCTATTAAAAATAAGAAGAATACCATATTTGAATATACAAAAAGCATTAAAAATAGCACACATAAACTTTCCATTGAGAATAAGATAAATTTCACAAATCACTCAATTTCAATACTCCACAAAATAGCATATTCCTTAAATTAACAGCTTGAGTGAGTCTTGATGTAAAACTCGATTATTCGCATACGATTGAACAATTAAATGTGTTTCATATTTCTTGAAAAAAGATCTAATCGATAAAAAAGTAAAAAAATTAAAAGAATTTATCAGTGTTCACAAAGATTGTCTTCTACATCTTGTAAAAAATAAATAGTATAAAATCAGTTGTAAAGAATGTGATACTTCCTATGTCGGACAGACAAGCAGACAATTAACAAGGATAATTGAAGAAACATAGAAACCATATAAACTGGAACATTTCTGGTCATTCTATTATAACCGATCATAGAATGCAGTATGAATTTGATTGGGACAACATTAAAATATTAGATGAAGAATCTTTTTATAGAAAACGCTAATCTTTGAAATGATTAATATTAAAAAACAAATAAATGGTCTCAATCAGTATATATACAAATAATCAACAGTATTCGACTTTGCGGTAGCATCATTTATTCAGTTAGTGTTTGTTCATTGTCGTGTTCGCATTATTTCCCATATTTAGACATCTTTTAGATATAAGACATCTAAAAGATGTCCTTTAGATATTTTATGCAACATAAACGTTATCTAGATTATTATAAGTTATTTAATTTATTATAATCGATTTCATCCTCCGACTACAGACATATTATTTATTATACAATTTTGATAATTATATAATTTCATTAATTTATATTATTTATTATATTGCATTTTATATGGTTATTACAATGACTGATTTTTAACCTTTTTATTATACACGTTATGTTCGACCGACTGATAATTGACCACGACTGGTAAGATTTTTATCAGAATGAGAATTTACTCTGCTAATTATTTGAAATTGAAAATTATCTTAAATTTCCATTGTCAGCTTAATCAAGTTCTTCACACGGTCTTCCAACCGTCATGTGAACAGCTTCAATTCGTTCGAGACGATTGTATTCTGGAAACTTACCAAAAATACTTTCTACTTTAAGAAAATGCAGTCACATTTGTAGTTAAATTTATTGAATTTCTTAAAAGGGCTCAAACAAGCAACTGAAACATGTAAAGATTTTGAATTTAAGAAAATAGATTTGAATATTCATGTAATTATCATTAAGACAAATAAAATAATTTTACGCAACGAGCAGTTGGTTCTTTAATATCCTGTAAACTTATATCATTGACATTGCATAATGCTAATACCGGCGGTACTATAACTTTCAAGGTTTATAACTCAAAAAGTTCTTAATAAAAAGTTCTTAATAAAAAAATATATGATAGTATTTTGGAAAGTTCTCGAGAAAAAGCTACAAAAATATGAATAAAAAATAGATTGTACCATTTGGAAAAATCAACATGATCTTTATATGACTTTCAAACGACTATTCAAGATCAAATCAATGACATCATTTTACGTATATCCCCGAAATCATAACAAAACTTTTATCTGAAAAGTTTTTTTCTAAAATGTTCTTTTTTCCGAGAAAAGGGATGTACGGATGATCTCGGACATCCGAGACAAAAAAATTTGAAAATAACTTATTGTAACATAATGACCGCAATATCTCTGTGGAAATAATACACTTTTTATTATTGTTTATTGTTTTTACAACATAAAAAGCATAAAAAGTATAAAAAAGTAGGTAATATATTTATATGTATAACATGTACCAATTATCCCAGATTTCTCCTGTACAATATCTTATAAATTATTGGTTTTTTTGTTATCTTTATTTTAACACTTTTATATGCAGAATGATTAGAGGAATCATTGTGCAAAAATTCATAAAATTCTATTTAAAAAAACGAAAATAACTATCATATCTTTTTGTCGTCTATCTAGAAAAAAAATAAACCAAAGTATATTTCCTCCCCCTCCCTGAAACGTTCTAGTTTCAAAAATATTTTTTAAAAATCTTTTATACTTTTTGAAATATTACACGATGAGGTACACTGTATACATATATGCACTCGTATATCTTTTTAAAAAATTACATTATAATCCATATATTTTGTTTACAATCCTTAATTCCCGTTCTACGTTGATGTACTAAAATACTGTTTTGTCTTCTATCTGCATTATTTTCGAAAAAATCAGAACAGAGTATTTGTAAACGATCATTGACTTGATGAAATCTGGAGCTTATGTATCTGAATTGAATGAAAGAGATTTAGTTATGTCTTTTATTAAAATTAAGATATATGCATTACATACATATATTTTAATTGCACTATTAATAAATAATCAAAGTCAGACTAAACAAAGTTTTGTTACTTGTTTTTAATGTTTTATTATATTTTATATAATGAAAATTTTGAGAATTTTTTATCAACTTTTTAGTATTGTATTTTCTTATTAGCTATTTTTTATCAACATGAGAAAATGCGATATTAAAAAATTTGGAAAAAAATTCTCACAAAGGGAGACTCTGGAGTGATCATTACCGATTGCAATGAAATTTGACAGGATTATAGAGTGTAATCTCCTGAATAAAAATCATCCTCCATTTGGGCGTAGACGGTCTACCGATTCCGAGATATTTCAATATTAAAATTGATAACGGTATTTCCTTTTGAAGATATTCAAATATAAACGTTCTAATAAACTCTAAAGAAATTATTATCTTTAATTTTGAAATATTTCGAAAACAGTAACTGTCTATGCTCAAATGGAAAGTGATTTTTTGTTCAGAGGAACACACTTTACAATCCTGCCAAGTTCCATTGAAAGTGAGAGTTCTTCTGCAGAAATCTATGAGAGGAAAATAAACAATTTTTGTTACTTGTTTTTCTGTAAAGTTGATAGTATTTGAGTAAAAAATTATTGAAAACCAATATTCGACGGTTTTTAATAATTAATATCTGATTAAAAATAATTATTGCGAAAATTGCAAAATGGTAGAGGATTTTTCGACTCAGTTTAGTTGGCTCTTTCAGCGCACGAAATATTTGACGGTCATTCTGGGATCACATCGTGTATACTAACCCGAGGATACTTCCCCAAATCAGAACATTTAAGACATTTACAAATATCGGATAATTTCTTAGAGATATTTCAAGAATATCATAATAATTCATAGAGCTCGTAAAAACAAATTTCCACCTAGAAGCTATTGCTAATAACTGAGAAAAAATGAATACAATCCATCCGATTATTATTTGAATTATCCAGTTACGTAGCTGTTGGTATTCTTTTGGAGTACCGAGTGCTTCCAATGTGTTGTCTTCTAAGGACAGTTCATGCAAGCACATTTTGAATTCCTTAAAAAATTAAATTGATTTATTATGCGAAATAAAAAAAATATTATTACTGTTATTTGAATAAAAAACGCTTATTGCTATGTATATATAAATAATGTGATAGATAAAGAGTTATTAAAATTGATTAATATTTGAAACATAAGATTTAAAAAAGCTATTGTTAAAAGTTAATTTAAAAAAGTAATAGAGAAAAGTCGCCAATACCGACACACCTTATTTTTAGATAATATTTCTTAAACAAAAGGTAAAAATAAAACTTTAAAAACATAAATACAAACTAAAAAATGTCTTTTATCAGATAGTATCAATAGTTTTTATAATAGGGTAACTCCGGCAAATACGCCGCGCTGGGATTTACGCCGCAGAAGAAGTAGTAGAATGGGGATAATTTTCTCGCAACTTTGTTACATGCCGTTATATTAACATTGTGTTATGATTTCAGCTTCTTACTGTTAATATTAATGAAATTATTGTGAATTGAATCGATTTGTCATACTGTAATAAGTAACGCCATCATAAATTATAATCTACGTTAAATAATTAATGTAGGGCGTGTAAAAAACTTAGTTATTTGATATATACGTGTGGTGGAATAGTAAAGCATGTTGTGTAGCAAAATATAAGTGCTTTGCTTTCGTATTTTTTGTTTAGTTTGTTGTCTTATATATCCCACCCCTGTTTAGGATATACGGCATTTTTAGTGAACGGGATTTATGCCCAAAGTGTGCAGATTGAATTCAGTGCACTAAATGCAATAAACGCGTTATATGAAATATGTACACGTCATAATACTTGTAATACGTAAGTAATATGTGAGAAAATTGTAATTATTTTTTTTTACATTCATCTATCAAACAGTTAGAGCTAATAATTTGTTTTTTCTTAATTTGTTTTATGTAAGTGAAAGTTTGATTTTAACTAATATTTATATTAACTTTTTAATTTATGCATAATTGTACTATACAGTAAAAGAAACAATCTAATTGAACATGTATAACAAATCTTAATGAAACAGTTCAATCTTGACAGTCATGTAAATTTATTTTGCCATATTTTTATTTTTTGCGAAATTTTATGTTAATAATTTAAAATATTATTTTTTATTTCCTTTAGATCAGTCGATTCAAAACAAAAAAATCTCTTTCTTTTTTTTTTTTAGTAAACTTAATAATTTGATGACCAAGATTAATTCGGATATCACTACCATAGTTTTTTCGTATTTTATACGTTAATAGTTTATACTCGTATACGCTGCATTATTTAATTTTATAATTAATAGTTTAAGTAAATTTCTCTGTACTGAAGAGGATCTTGATCATAGATCAAAACATATACATTATAATATTCACTTTGAATAAATGGTATACAATATATACGAATAACTAGTATTGGCTCAAATTGACATTTTATTTATTATTATTTTTTTGTACTTTATATTTATCATTCTTATTCCTTAATAAAACTTTATAAACGCATGTTATAAGTTATTGCATCATTTTACAACTTATTTA
>Ga0157363_1005548_pt1 | contig 11775 bp, 6 predicted proteins | sample AttsexASBM1_FD_111477 | JGI IMG/M metagenome (GOLD analysis project Ga0157363, IMG submission 111477) | Fungus gardens microbial communities from leaf cutter ant in Ribeirão Preto, State of São Paulo, Brazil - Atta sexdens ASBM1 | ecosystem: Host-associated > Fungi > Mycelium > Unclassified ...
ATTATTGAGAAGATATGCATATTAAAATATAATAAAATATGTTCACACATACTTCAATTATGTAGCTTAACTAATCTCTCTCTCAGTGCAACCGTGATTTTTTAGTTTTAAGAATTAAAAAAGGATAACCCTGATGAAAATAAAAATCAAAAGAGTATAAGTCAAATGTAACGTGGGAGAGTAACAGAAGCGTAAAGGAAACTTCTAGAAGACCCGAAAATTGGAACAAAAGAAGCATTTACGCTTCTTTTACATTTTGATGTTTCAATGTTCGCCTTCTAGAAGATTTCGTTTACGCTTCTGTTACTTTCTCATTATATTTGATTTACGCTTATTACGCCGATTTTTATTTTCATCAGGGAAAAAGAGAATAAATTAAACCGAGATTAAAGTTGTAGTGGTCTACATTGGCAGAATGGACTTTTTTTTTAGCGTTGTGGTCGTAGGTATAATTTAACAATTGACACGGGTGAGTGAGTTTGATATTGTAACGAGTTCGCGCGGCGGTAGAATACGTGTCCTTACGTTTCCGCGAGATGCATCTATTATCGGCATAGGATTGCCGATGATGCCTACGCTTGGGCGACGATCGCCTGCATCGCCTGCATCGCCTACACCGCCTGTCGCAACTATCGCAAGTGGGTGGCGGCGGCGGTGGCCGCATCATGGGACTCGTCCGGCCCACGGAGATCTCTGCTATCTTCATGACGATGCACAGCAGCAACACTAACATCATTCGTCGACGACGAGTACGTCAGATTCGCACTCCCAGCCGTAGACCTACGTCCGCTAGATCATAATAGCCCGTCCGTTTCCGTCCGTGCGCGCAATTTTGATTGTGACTATTATACGTGAGTCACTAATCCCCCTTGTGAATCGTCCAAATGTAATGATATATGATATCGCGATAACGCGAACGATAATCGTTGCACAATGATGCTCTGTATCTATATAACAGCGATGAGCACACAAAGTGCGTCTTCCTTCTTATTTTTAATTCTAGATTCGGTCGTTTTTCTTTAAGCCACTTCCTTCAATTCCTTCAGTTCCTTCAAATCTGATCCGAACGAACAGTCACATTGGAACCCGAGACAGACGATCGACATCCTCGACGTTGAACGCGAAAAGAGACGCGCATCGAAATAATTCGATCATCTGGAACTAGTATCCTAATTGCAATCCGTTGTTCATTATCTTTTATTAAAATCTATGAATATATGTATATATGTATAAATCGTAAATTATGAAATCGATAATGAACCGTTGAACGATATTTTTATATGATAATTAATGATATTTTTATTGCACGATTGTGACATCGACGTTAATGCTCTCCGATTATCTTGGGCCTTATTTAAAATGATGATAAAGATTTATTTATTCTTAAAGTCGAAAATTCATGATTATGAAGCGATTAAATTTGGTTGGTTGGATCAATTTTTCTTTTTTTTAATTTCGATGTAATGAAAAAACCGCGTGTAAAAGGTACATACGTTAGGTTTGAAACATTGTACAAAATTCAGTTTCGCAGATTGGCAATTTCAAATCTAACCGTTATCAAGATTGAGCGAGATTACACACACATACATTCAGGCTCGAACGGGAAGTTCCAGTTATACTAATCGATCAGTAATTGCAAATGACGATGAGTTTTGATACGTTCAACCGTACATTTGCTTCAGCAATGAAAAATTTTTGATATATATTATATAAAGACCCGCTTGATCGCAAACAACACGATACGACGAGATTTCTAAAGGAAACTGCCTAATTTATTTTGTCTGAACTACTTTGATTTTTTGCTTTAAGCCTTCTTTAGGCCATTTCGGGAACAATAGTACCAAATAAAAAATGAGATAAAATGAACAACGCACACGCCCGATCGCCGTGAAACGTCATTCCACGCGCGCACAAAGAGATTCGCTCTTTCGAGCGTATGTTTCAACACCCTACTTCCTCAAATCCCTCCTGCAGTCGATCAACCGATTTGCCCGTATAATTGAGAGCAATTTGAAAAAGTTTCGAACGATTCGAATCGATGCGACGCGATCCAAACACGACCGACACCAAACACCCTTATTATTATATCGCCGCGAGAGCCGGCTGAAGTCAGAATTCAGAATTCAGGCATCACAGCAGGCAACGGGGACACGATCTCTCCTTCGTCGGCGATCACTTTTTCACCGCGGCGCCGAGATTGCTGAGAGAGAATCCCGCGCGACGAATCGGCCAAGATTATTTTTCCGCGATGGATTCTGAGTCAGACTACTCTCGCGAGTCGGCGAGTCCCGCCGTCTTGCGAGTTGCGGGAGGGCGTTTGCACACGGCACCACACGACGCCGGACTCTAATCTCTATTAATAAATGCTCGCACCGCCTCTCGTTACTCGTGTCGTTCCTACGGGGTAGAATAAGCGAAAGCGAGAACGAGAAACAGAGAGAAAAGGAAGAAACAGCCGAGATGCATCAGAGAGAACGATCCTAGCTGCGTTAGGGCTCGGCCTCATGCAAGCGCGACGACAATCGCACGAATCGCCATAGGGAAAAAAAATTAATTGGGTGGTACAGCAAACCTATAATTTATGCGAATTCAACATCGATAACTAAGAAGATGATTTAACAAATCGCTAATATTATTCAGCTGTCAACTTTGCTATTTTAATAAATATTTTAAAAAATTGACTGTCTGTATATATTACGACTGTAGATTTGCTGAATCAGTGAAGTTTTTAGCTCTGTTTTTTTCTGTGCATCATTTGCGAATTTGCAGCAGACGATTAACATCTATTCGAAAAATTCGATCGGCCAAGCATGTAAATGTATAAAATCAGAAACTGCTTCGAAAATTATTAAAGAGTCATATCATGGGAATCGAAATCGTCGACAGCTTATACTTTGTAGTGTGAGAGACGGCTGGAGAGAGAGAGAGAGAGAGAGAGAGAGAGAGAGAGAGAAAGAGAGCTTATGCTTATTTCATTAAAAATTGTCATAAAAAGTTATCGGTACTGCTGCGATGTTTTTAACGAAACTACGACTTTTAATCTCCAATGTATCATGTTCTTAATCTTAGAAACGACTGTTGCACGCGACATCGCGTTCAATGTGTACCCCGGGTTTCTACAGGAAGGAAAAGCATATAATTTCATGCGATTCACATTCAAAAGCAGCTTATTCGTCCTCCGTCGAGGAAACGATTAAAATTTTCATTCTACTCGATCCGTGTTTCGTCAGTGTCAAAGTATCGACACTATCGCAATTTTGAAGATGTACATACAGCGGCATTAACGTTACTGTAAATAAAAGCGGTTTGAAAATTTGAATCTTTTTACAGATATTTTTCACAGATTTTATGGATTTACGTTACAATATTTCCAACTTTAGCAAATTTAAAATCTCTTTTATTTAGTAGAGATGCGTGCTTCATTCAAATCCGATTAAAAAATCACCATGTAAGCGATAATAATTAAATTATTAAATATAATATATATGTATGTATGTACGTATGTATAATGTCGTTAATTTGCAGAATCGATGATTTAGTTTAACGCATCAACATTCTTTTTTTATCGCCACGCGAGAAGTTTATTGACATTTGCTGATAAATAAGAGTGCCTGACTTACCAATCTGATTTCCGTCACCCAGCTGACGATAATAATACCTGAAAATGTCACTTATATTTATCTCACGTTCGCTACGAGTAGACTTTAATTTATTTTAAATACATTATAAAATTGTTTGAATTTTAGATTAATTAAGATAACGGTTTATTCACACTTTAATCATTCAGTTTTGATTAGTTTATTCGATTTCATCGAATAAACTGACAAAAACATCAAGAGGATATAAGTATGTTGTGAAAAGAAGCGCAAACCTGTTTGCAAAAAGCCTGATTGAGAGGATTCAAACGGTAGATTCTTGGAAACGGACGCTCGTGTTTAGATAACTTATTGGTTCAATGGTAATCGATGTACAAAGTATTTTACGTCACAAGCTGCCATAATTCCATCCGGTACTTTAACCGCGTGAATGACGTTAATGATGACGCTGCAAGTAAAGACAATAGAACGCAGTGATTGAAGGTGCTAACAGCAAGATAAGGACGTGCATCTCTCGTTCGCCTTACTTGAGTGCAGTCCGATCACGTGAAAATTTTAATAAAATTGCGACATTACACGTAATATCGCAAACTGCTCCTATCTGTAACACGTGGTTATTAATACAGTAAATTATGCTTTTCCCTTACAGATATTTAAAAGGTTCGAAACACAACGAGTATGTATTCACTAATCACAATCGATAAATCTCTGTCAACAGCACTGATAAAATTTAATCTCAATCTTCTCGGAATTTAAAGAAATCGATATGAATGTTTTTTTATATTGTAAAATAATTTAGTTGTTAAAAGTGTAGCTTTTATTACGCCGAAGCCTTTGCCGCAGATGGTCGATAGCTGGCCGCTATTTGGAAGTGACGATGAAACGCGATTTTATTTCGATGCATATTTATTAATTGAAACTCTGCGGGACATATATTTTTAGATGTTACAATCAGCTTTTGAATATTGGATTTCGATTTTGGAATGCTCTGGATTAATTGAATATAATGGACACTATCATCTGATTCTTCTCTCGTAATATTACATAAGAAAATCCGACGAATACAAATTGATTGAGATTGAAATCTTCAAAAGCAAAAATTGAGTTTTATCAAATCGATTTATTTTTCAGAGAAAGTGACATTTTAGAAAAGATATATCTTTCTATGACGAAGATGTAAGAGAACTTAGAGTAATTTAGAGCAGAAATTTAGAAACATATAAAACATAATTTTGTAATTAGAAAAATGTTAAAAAAGAGAAAGAACGTTTGAAAATTGGCAGAAGTGATAAAATAATAATTTATGCGATCATAATGTTACATTAAATTTAAAGTGCGAGTAAACGTTTTAGAATCATCTACAAAGAAATCGATACATTATTTTAATGGAACAAAGCAGCCGAAGCTGAATTACTAATAATAACCAAATTATTGCCATATGAATAATATATCGCAAAAGTTTTTGCTGGATGCGTCGCAATTTCTTAAAGGTATACGAGGAATCATATGAAAGATTCGTCCGCCACCGCGCACCGGTTTAAAGGGTATCACCTCATCGATTTTACAAAGGACTTTCGAGGTCAATGACGTATCACGCTCATACATACAGCTCGATGACTCTCTTGATGGCCAGAGAGCTGGAGATAATTCCACATGCGAAAACACAAATTTTCACCGGCGGAAACGGCGATCTCGCGTGAAAAAGACGCGGAAGAGAACGCAGAAACGCCCACGTAGATACGCTCGCGTAGATACGCCTCTCCTCGCGACCGAAACCAGTCGATATTAGAAGCAACTAACATAGGTACTCACGTTCATGACGAAGAGAGCAGCTGGTGGCAGTGCCACTCGCGCACAACCGACGCGTACATTAAGACATCGCGGCGAGGACTCTCTTACATTAAACAATGTTTAATATAATTCGTACGACATTCGTTGCCTTATTGGCCGATTATCGAATCTTGGAACGAGACCGAAGACACACTTTCGTCAATGTATATTCTGAGTCACTGGAATCGAAGCTAGAAAGAACCCCTCCCTGGCCGCGACAACCCTCGTGCAATTGCGAACGCGCATGTCTCTGCGAAAAGGGGATGATGATCCCTCTTTCCATCTCGAGATTCTTTTCCTTCCTACGAACATAAAGACGATTGTCCATGCAGAATTAACAAGTCGGATTTTCTTGTATCCGGCAATACTCGTACCTACTCGTGTCATTGCGAATATGTTCAATTATTTAATTATTTATTTCTCTCGCATCATTGAAATAATTAATAACAAAAAACTTAGATTGAATAGGGAGAAATTAACGTGCCATGGGATAAATTAATTCAAGTTCAGCGTAAAATAATTTGTTTTTTATCGAAATTTTTTCTCCTTGATCCGATATCATTATTTGCTTCGATTTAGTTGTATCAACCGTATCAAATGCATGAAACAATTTTATCCAAATCAATAGACTCTCTTATCTCTCGTAGCTGAAATGATTTGCGATAACATTAAGATACTGACGACCAATTTAACCGAATAGCTTGTTCCACTTTTGATTGAGCGAAATCAGATCAATCATGTTGGTTTGTTAAAACTGTTATTGATTTTTGAAAAAAATGTATATTAAGAAAAATGTGTATATATATATTAAGAAAAATGAGAGAAAATTCATATAATTGGTTGTTAAAAGATACAATTATCATTTCACAATTATTTTTTACAATTATCAATTTTATTTTGTTAATGAAATGTTTATTTAATTAACAGATACAGTGTTTCACACTGTACTCTTACTAATTTTATAGTTACAATAATAAGTCTACAATTTTAAGAAATTCTAAGCAAAATGCGATTTCTTTAACAAAATCGCATTATCAATCATTTTTTATGATTACTGTGGAATATCTTATTATTCTGTTGAACAAACATATACAAGATACCTTTATAAAAAAATAGAAATTTCTCACGATGATATGTAACAACGCACAAGCACATACTTGAAGACAATACTAAATATTTATAGAAAAATAGTCTACTTATGCTAAGTACGCTGAAATATTAAACTTTACATAATGATTATCATTATGTATAAGCTTTATAACCTTAATTATCTACACTCTTTTTAAATGTCTCTTTGTACATATCGATTATATACAACATACATAATTCTCTTAACTGTGCTTAACATGACGAGAGCAATAACCAGTCATTGAGGTCATTTGGCATTACAAATTAGTAAACATACATACACACACACACACACACACACGCGCGCGCGCGCGCGCGCGCAAATACACGCACACACATATAGGTTATACAATATATATGTGTGTACACAATCATATTTATATGATGTATATACATATGTATGTATACAATATATATGTGTGTACATAATATTTTGTATACATATTAAAGTTATTATATGATAGATATGCAAAATTTGCAATCGCATTTTTAGGATTCTTTGTGCCCAATATTATTTATACAAATTGATATTGTATAATTATTCTAGAATAGGATAACTAATAAATCCATCGAGAAATATATCTAATATTAAACACTTTTATAACATTAAAACACTTTTATAACATTGAAGGAATAGCTAAAAGCTTATTCCTGAATGAGATTTGGAGGTAGAAGTATAAGGCAAATATGATTGAGCTGGTTGTTAGTGATGTTAAAAAAAAAATACAAGGAACGCATTACAATTATCAAGGAATGCATGATGTCGAATACTTCGAATACTAAAGAAAATAACTCCCAGAGGAATTGTTGTGATAATAAATTACATGATCAAATTCTCTTAATATCTAAATGTGAAAAATAAATATGTTTATTAACAAAAAATGTATACTGCTAAACGTATCGTCTATTTTTTGGCGTTTTACGACATCTTCGTCTTCCGAAAATCGCAATGATACAGATGACTATTATGGCAATGAGAACTGCGCTTATGGCCCATACCGCTTTACTAGTACTAATCTTTGGTGTGCTATTTTCTGTGTCGTTCGAAATATCAGGCATCGATGATGAGGATTCGTTAAAAGAGACTTGAGTTGTTAAGTCGAACTCAAAATTTTTCGGCTTATCATCCATGTATATGGACGATTTAGATTCTAAAGACTTTTCTATTTTTGATTGCATATTTTTCGTGTTACTTGTTATTTTGTATGATGCTTTTGTATGATGCTTTACTATTCTGTATGTGGTAGTAGGACTCGGAGGCGTTGTAGGAGTGTTGATCTCTCGCAAGGTATGTTTCTCCAATTCTTCAAGTTCTTTCTCCGCTATTGCTCCAGATTTGTATTCGAAATTTTCCTCGTTTTCTTCAATAAATTCTTCTAGCGGTGTGAAATACTGAATAAGTGCATCCGCAGATATATCGTCTATATCAACGAATTTATTGAGGACATCTTGCCACTCGCAGGCTCCACTATGTTGAATCATTTTTCTATATATAGATAGAAAAAAAGTTAATAAAATTAAAAGTTTATCGAGACAAATTTATTCATTAAATAAGAACGTGTATATATATTTTTTTTATATTAACTTACATTATATTATTATTCATTAATTTTCCATCAAAATTATATCTAATTTCTGTCGAATCCATGTTATATTCATATAATTGAAAAGATAGCAATATACCAAGAATTTTGCTGTATTAATAAAATATTTTTCATTATTTTATTACTATAATAGATAATATAATTATGTACATATATAAAAATTGATTAGTACTTACGAAAGATATGGTTTATTTCTAACAATATGACTATCGTCTATGAAGGTAGGATAATTCATATCAATAGAAGAGATACCTTCATACTCTTGTCTAACATAGAAAATTAAAACTTTAGATATTATAATTGTGTAAATTATATCGATATTTCTAAAAGTGTTATACTGTACTGTCGGATAGTCGGCGAATAAATTAACAAAGTCTAATGAAATTTCAACTTGAGATCCCTTATTTACAAATCTAGCACTATGTACGAAGCCAACAACGCTCCACTGTTATCATAATTATTTCGAATGTCTATGTATATTTTTAAATAGTCTTAGAGTTCTCTTTGTTTTCCTACAATATCTACCTGTAATTCCACCAAGATGTTATCAAATCTGCTGGATTTGTAATATTTTCTCGAATTGCATTTAATCTCCATAAATCAGCTGAGTAATAATATGCTAATCGTGGAAATATACTCAAGGCAGTTATCATTAAAGATACAATCATTCGTTGCTGATCATCCTTAATATTATTCATTAAATGAGTATGATTGAGCCATGCAGGACTTGTCGATAGTATTCCAAATAGTGTTGATATACCTTCTTCTAATCCTAAGATCAGATATCTTTAATGTCGAATGCTATTTTAACATTTTTTTTACCATTGACACACATGTCGAATAAATTAATATTCGTATTTAATGAATTAATATTTTCTTACCAGAATATCTGTTCACTGTATCAAGAACTGGAGTATTTTCTATAGTCATTTGATTAAATAGTACTTTACCAACATCTTCATGTGCTACCAAGAAATTGCTTATTGTGGCTTTGGAACAAGTAGAAACTCTAAAATAATATATAATAATATATAATAATATTTCAATTTAGCAAAATACCATTAAATTGTGTGATGCTATTAATACATAATAATAATACTAAGCAAACTCTAAAAGACGTCATAAAGATGTCTTTTAAATATATCCTCTGAGAAATAAATTGTATATTTATAAAATTGTATATTTCGATGTACATACCTCATTGTACCATCTCGACAAAAGTTTAACAATCTAGATGGACACTGTTGATTAAATTCACTCTTATCCCAAAATTCTGCTTGCGGAACTTGTTTTAATAGTAATGAACCCAAACTGGATGCAGTCTTGTACAGGGATTTTCCTACATATTTCTATATGTAATTTAAAAAATTTCAAGTTACTATAAAAAGTTACTATAAAAATCTGATTATAATCTGTAAGTTTAACATAAACATAAAACGGCAATTTTTACCCTTTTCCAGAGATTTTTTTTGAGATCATAGATTGACTCTGAGTAGGGTAACGCATCTGATGATACATCTGCCCAATCGTATCCTTGTAAGCTATCTTTTGAATGGAATCGTAAAAAATTCAAATGATACAGTAGAATAAAAAATAAAAGTTACAAAAATTAATCAAATGTTTGCTATTTTTACGTACACTATTGTTAGCTTACCGAGTAAATAAGCCGGAAGTGTATCATTTATAATAACATTGTACTTTCGAGCCAAGTTTGTACCGACAAATTTTACAATCTTCTTGTGAAGATTATTAATCCGATTCCATTCATTATTTATTTTGTCGTATCCACCAGAATATCCTGACAGCATTTCCCAATATTCCTCAACATTTTTGATACCTACAATTAAATATATTTGAATATTATTCTCATTCAAAATGTTTAACATGTATTATACTGATCATTTATATTTGACGTATAAATTATCTATGTAATCCTTATATTTACACTAACCGTTTTGTTTTGCAGCTTCAGCAACGAGTAGCAAATTGTTTGAATAATTTGTCACTAATGGTATAAATTGGTGATACCAAGCATTCCAAGCAGTTTGTTTATCTTCTAGTTTTCTACTATGAGAGAACAAATATTCCACACCTAAAGTTATATAATTACAATAGTTGTATTATACAGTTGGTTTATAACTACTATACTAAATCTCTATCATAATATGGATATTCATTGATAAGAAATAATTCTTATCTTTTTATGTGATACGTTTTATGTGATTAAAACAATAAAACTATACCTTCTCGTGAATAGTTTTGCGATTTATTAATATAATTGATAATTGATCGTTGCAATTCCACGATGCCAACGAAATGAATAAACTGTAAATTATAAAATAATATAAAGTATTATATAAACTATTAATTGTATAAACTATTAATTGTAAAATTAAAAAGCGTCTCTTACCTTCCTCCAATCTTCGTTTTTTAGTAATGTGTCACCAGGTTTTTCAATCATGTCATATTTATATTGAAGAGATGTTTTCAGTTCTTTTGTATTTTTTATTTGATCGATTATTTCATTTTTTTGCATTTTCGTAAATTCTGTATAATTATATTGCTGTATCTCCTAAAATATAACAAGATAGAAACTTATTATTTAATTTATTATTTATAGAAAAACAAATCATTATTATTAAGCAATAATTTAAATAGAAAAACAAATCATTATTATTAAGTAATAATTTAAATAGTAATATACTTACCCACATCGACAGTGTTTTATTGGAAGGTGACAAGATAAATGACCACTGAACATTGGCAATGTTATAACATATATCTTCATAATCTAATTCGATTAATTCGAAGAAAGCTTTAGCTTCATCCTCCAAAAGAGTTTCTCCATGTGGAGCAGTGGTTACATAAACAATAAGATTAAAAACAATCCAATTCCATTTCGATAACATCTCTTTGACCTGCAAATAAAATATTTGTTTTAATTTGATACTGCAAATTAGTACAATGGAAATAACATGTAACACGTAGCACGTAACACAGGAATATAATATCGACTTGTCGATAAAAATTTAACTTTTTGCCAGCAATGTTAAACTTTAAAGGCATAGTCAATTTTTTTATCATGAATTTTGATAAATATAAATCTGTAAAAAATAAGTAAAATATGTTCCAATTCTTCTATAATAATAACAATTTGTTGTTGAAACTTTCACATATATATAAGAATTTTTTAAGGTTCTTATACGGTCCAAAATAGTATAAAAATTTGCATTGCAGTTCGAAGACCTAAAATGAAGGATAAAAATTCTCATTGCCGATAGAGGATTAAAAATATTGGGCATAATAAATCACATATATATGTTACAATTGTGCCTCTTTGTCAAGAAAGTTAAATCTAAAATTTCTTTCTTTCTAAATTAAATATAAAAAGTATAGCAAGGGGAACGTTAATGTGTCGCGCTTATATATATTTATATTGAGATTCGTTCTATCATCTATTTGCTTTATGTCCATTTTTACTAACATAGATTAACTTTAATCTCGGTTTAATTTACTCTTTACCTTTTCCTAATTCTTAAAACTATTATTGTTCATAGAGATCGAATAATGCATTCAAAGCTAATTTAGAAAAAATATATAAGAGGCATTCCACGTCA
>Ga0157363_1005549_pt1 | contig 11775 bp, 4 predicted proteins | sample AttsexASBM1_FD_111477 | JGI IMG/M metagenome (GOLD analysis project Ga0157363, IMG submission 111477) | Fungus gardens microbial communities from leaf cutter ant in Ribeirão Preto, State of São Paulo, Brazil - Atta sexdens ASBM1 | ecosystem: Host-associated > Fungi > Mycelium > Unclassified ...
CTAAATTCAGAAACTGAAACAACTTAGGAATGAAACAAGTGTCTAGAAACAAATTATTATTTTCAAATTAAATACATCATTATTTAAAATACTTAGTTTATTAAGATTCTATAAGCTTATTTAAATCTTTCATAATTAAAATTAGAACTAATAAGTATTTAAAATTTTATAGTATAATTTTCTCTTAATATTGAGTTGGAAAAGTTTTGCGGTATTTTGTTAAAATTATACAATATCTTGGTTAAATAAACAAAATTTAAATTTAAAAAAATATTTTAAAGCTTGAAATCTACTTTTGAATAGTGACTATATTTTTTAAATCAGTAATTTTTATGTGTAATTATTTTTTGTAATTTTTATGTAAGAAAAAACTATGTAAGAGAGAGCTAAAAAAAGAAAGAAATTTTTCTTCTCACTTTGTGGATTTGTCTGGGTGCCAAAAAAAATTTGCGAAAATTTTCGACTATCTATATCATGGAAGTTTCAAGTTTTTCTTGCAAAATTATTTTTTAAAAATGTTCCTACAATTTTTTATTCATGAATTATTCACAAATTAAGTAAAAAGGAGCATTCAGACTTTAATTGCTCATAACTTTTTATTTATTAAAATTTATTTATTAAAAATTATCGTACTGCAATTAAAAAAAACAAATTCTTAAAGCTGAAATGTTGCTCTATTGAGTGATATAATTGCTAATTTAAAAAAATAGAATATATAAATTTGAGCTAAAAGTATGGTATTAAGGCTGAACTGATCGAGAACACTAGCTTACTGACATGGGCATGTGTAAGGATGCGCAGGTGAGGCGAGGTAATATGGCGGAAGAACAAAAAAATAAACGGATCACAAGCTGAATTGTGAGTCCTTATTGAGCTGCCCAAAACTTTTAGAAAATAGAAGTCTACAACCTCAGAAGTGAGATACCACGATAGAAACAATAAAGGAGAAACAGAAGAGAGAAGACGGCCAGAACTGAGAGTCGGAAGAGGAGTGATTGAGGACGGATTGGTCCAACATGCTACGAGTAGCACGCAGATGATATCGCTCCACATTTCGATATTTTTGCTTTGGGCCGAAACATATTACAGGCGCATGGCAGCGAGATCGCAAGGACAGCAGCCGGGGATGGCCACTCTACGTCCAAGTGTCGATGTGAAAGACCTCATGACGGAGCTTACGAAGATCTCCCCTAAGAGATCGGAATCAAGGTCGCAAGTGAAGTTGCCGATTACTGACGCCAACACCGAGATGCGAGTCTCCCACAAAATAAAGCTCCGGAAGAGTCTCCTAAGCAGCCGAAGAAAACTCTGCGACCCAGTCAAATTCCGCGCGTCAGGACACAGGATACATGGATGACACGCGATTCACGAAGCCGCAGGGCCGCGCGCCAATTAGACGATAAGGCCCTCTCATGGAAAAAGCGATCCCGGAAGGATCAGCACCCGGCACTTGTGCTGTAACGAGCAAGGTGAGTGTCGCAGGACCCCAAAGATCCCGGATAGCAAGCCAAAGGCCTGAGAGGAGGATTAACGGGTAAGACGAGCGCCACAAACTTGTATGGTTGCCCGATTTCCTTGTCCGGAAGGCGCATGTAATTATAGTTGTCGGATTTTGTATGAGACGCACGCGGAGTTGCTGTGCGTCAAGTTTTCGTAGTTTTAAGCGCGCCATCTCACGCGACAACGTTATGAGATTTTCGGAAAAGTCATTTTCCGCGTCCGCCTAAGCCACAGCCTAGTCATTTTTGTTAAGTCTTGTTGCGTACCGATTTGTCTTGTTGTATCGGAACTCTGTATCGAGATGTTCTTTATTTCTTTCCGACATTCTGTAGGATAGTTCGAGGCTCCCGCGAACGAGATCCGCGCATGTTTGTGGTAGCACCACAACAATTTCTTATCTCAGCTATCAAAGAATCGAGCTATTCGTGCGATTTGCGAAAAATATTCTTAGCTTAGATGAGTCGAGATGGCCGGCGCGGTCGCCAGATCTTAACGTGCTCGACTATTTCGTTTGGAATCGGATTTAGTCGAGCATATTCGTCATAGTACTGAAGCTGAGATGCAATTCTCGCAGCTTTCAATACCATTACGCCAGAAATGGCGCACTGCGCGACGCGCAACATTACTTGAAGAGCCGAAAACTGTTTACGGGAAGACACTTCGAACAATTCTTGCATTAAAATGCAAAAATGGATTAGATCTACTGGGGATATCACTTTTAAAAAAATACGCCATACTATCTGCTGCAAAGTGGTGTGGAAATGATAGCGCTTTATCAATTTCTTGCCACAAAAATGATAAAAGAAATTATTTCTTGCGAGTCACACGCACCCAGAGAAAGATTTCTTCGATTCAAAAAGTTTCTTTGCTGTACGGTTCAAGAAAAAATTTCTTTGATTTCAACATTATTTCTTTAATTGAAACATCATTTTTTTAAATCAAATAAATTTTTTATTTGATTTAAAAATATATGTTCAAATGAAAGATAATTTTTTTTAATCGTACGACAAAGCAATATTTTTTTTAAATCGAAGAAACTTTTTTCTAGGTATAAGTTCGCGAGTCAAGATTTTTCTTTGACAGCAAATCGGTCAATTTTTTCTTCAACAGAAAAGAAACATTTCTTTGAATGGACGGAATCTTTCTCTGTGGATGGACCGATTATTGTTCGTGTACGAACACTACCGCTCATGAAAGTTCAAACATTCGCATAAATTTTATCGAATAATCATTTAAAAAATTTAGACTTTATAAAACAGCAATTGTATTATTTTTAAATTTAGTATAACAAAAAAGAGCTACAAGCCAAAAAATTATATTATTTCATTAATACTTATAAAAGATATTGAATAAAAATTTGACAAATTATTCAACGTAAATAATAAACAAAAATAAAAAATATATAAGAAATATAAAATATACACTATACAGACGTTTCAACCTCGATTAGATCGTTCATAAAATTCGCTCGGTCTGTAGAAATAAAATTATTCAGACATTACTTGTATAAATTATGATCGCTTGAATACATTTAAGTCTCATTGTAGTAATCCAGAATTAGTAGTAGTTAGAAGTAGTAATTAGAATTAAAATCTTGAAAGAATTTTGAGTATCAAATGTTCCATTATAAACGAATAAGAATTGTTTCTTCATATTAAGAGAATCTGATACAGAAACCGCAAGTTTTTTACAATATTATAAGCAATAACGATCAAAGTTAAAGTTATTGTTACCATGTCAGTGCTTTAGAATCGTTGTATTATTTTTGAAATATATTTTGAATTGCTTCTATACAATACATATTAACAATTAAAAGCTTTAATAAATTAATTTTAATTTTGTATGTCAAAAAGTATTGTCTTTATTTTGTACAACATTGATATTATATTAATTAATTTCAAAAATTCGATCAGAGAACACAAATATGGGCTAACGCTATGGTGTATGTTGCTTATCCCCCTAAGTGGAGGATAAACTAGCACAAAAGCTTTATAAAATATTTTTAATTCAATTTTGGCACATAAAATTAAAAATAATTTATAAAACTTTTGCAATTGCTAGTATGTGTACAAATGATCTAAAATATATTTCAAAAATAATACAATTGCTGTTTTATCTTAATTTTTTACGCGATCATTCGATGAAATTTGTGCGTGTCCGAACTTCCATGAGAAATAAAGAAAAATGAGAAATAAAGGAAATAGCATTCTAGTGCTAAGAGAGAACGTAATTTTTATTCTTTTTCTTTTGAGTAATGATTATATCATTACAAAGTATATTTTCTCGATAATATAGTTTTAAAATACTCTTATTATTTACTTGAAACAAGTAATATTTACATAACATTTTTTTGTACATGTGCACGCTTCAGAACGAATTAAACTGAGTTTTTTCCAACAGTTCTTAATCATTTCTCAATTTTCACAATCGAGATATTATTTCTAAAGCGCTGAATATAACCATAATTTGTCGCGCGGAGAGTGGGTAAGCGCTCCGCTCACCGTCGCGAAGTGCGAACGGCATGGCGCATCTGCTAAGCTGTCCCCGCTCCTCGCAGCTCGCGCGCTGTACGCTCGGTAGGCCGTATCTTCGGCAATAGTAGATCGGGTGGACGCGCGTATTCGCGGTTATCTTTAAACCAAGAAATGATTTAGAGTATAACATACCTGTGATATTTTTTATAACATTAAGTCCTACCATAAAATGTGGGATGACATAGATGAATTTAATATCGATATTGATCTCGATAATAAATTTCAGATGATGCTTGATTTTATTTGATCAAAGATCATTCAATTGGAGAAGTTATACATTACTTCTGGCGACGAAAATATAAAAATAGAAGTGTACAACTTCTTTATCCATTAGTTTGGATTAAAAATGCCCCAATTCTTAATAAATCTCCTGTGGAAGAAGATTCTAAGTTTAATTTATAACATATAATGTGAATTATCCACTTGGGTAGTAACTAAGTAAAAAAGAAAAGTTAAAAAGTTAATAACTTTTAACTTAACTTAATTAATTTTAAATGCATTAAATTTTAACTTAACTAAGTTGTCTTTAAAAGTTAACTTTTTGACTTTTCTTTTAAGTTAAAAAAATTTTTTATCTCTTTTAAATATCTTAGAAAAATAATAAGATATAATAAGACTAAGGGTATGTATTCATAACCTATTCATATTTTAAGATGCTAATACGGTCTTCTGATTGATTTACGCGGTTATGACTTATGCCATAAGCCTTAGTCCGGATCTACAATAAGTATTTTAAGCCTTAAATCATAAAAAATTGATCAATTACAGTAAAATATTCTTTTCACATTCAATTGTAATTGGTCAATTTCTTATGACTTAAGATTTATTAAAAAATAAAAACCTAAAAACCTATCTGGATATCTGCAAGTCACAAATCGTGCTGGTGTGCCGAAGCCATTAACGCTCGTGCGCTTTAAGCACATCAACATTCAATGCAGCCATAGTCTATATTTATTAAAGTGCCATTACATAGGAGCACCAAGTAACGAGCGTTAAGCATTGTGGGTTTACTATTCGCTGAAAATAGATTACATGATCAAAATTGATGAATAACAAGCTTACGTTACTTGACGCTCGATGCCATATAAAAATATATGGCCTTAACCGTTAATGTAATTATCTTACAAGAATCACAGATCTATACAGATATGTCTCACTCCCATAATAAATCAGTGTTTTCAATTAACGATAAGTTAGTACTATTCTTACTACTGCGTTATTCTTTATACAATCAATTGTAGTTTATAGTATTAATATTAACATTCATAAAGTATAAAGTTCAAAATAACCTATAAAAACTAAAAATAATTATGAATAATATGGGCATATCCATTGAAAGTGAAAGTGATGCAGAAATTCGTAGTGAGACTAGTACAAGAGAGTTTAAAATAAAAAATATTTTGTGGCCAAATATTCAAACATTTTTTGAATAGCAAAGTTGTGACGATATGAACAAGAAAGGAAATATAATTTTCCAATGTATATTATGCAAACCAAAAATGAACTTTATAACCGCATCACACACTTCAAATTCTAATTTAAGAAAATCCACGTTAAGATAATATTTCTTCTTAATAACTTTTTATTTTACAACATTTTTATTAAATCTATTAATCGAAAAGCTTTTATTTTTGTTCTTACATTCATTTAACTATTTTTTATCATTAAAAAAATAGTAGCAAATGTTTAGATTGCGTACGGTTTGGACTCAGGCGCTTTAAGCACTTATAATCAAAATCATCATTCTGTCTTTATCGTTCATTAGAGGTAAAACAAGGATAGAAGTGTTGAAAGCGTCCAAATGTAACCTTAGATTACCTTAGAATAACGCTCTCTTCTCTGATTTTCTTGTAATTTTCAAATTTTTTAAATTTGGATTTAATAGACCTGTTCTTTTTATTTGAACTTCTTGCATGATTCATCTCTTTTTCTTTTCTCTCCACGTTGGAGGGAAAAAGAAAACCGTGCAAGAAATTCAGCTAAAAAGAACAGGACTCATGTGTATAGAGTATATTCTGAGAAGGAAATCATCGCTCAAATCTCGTTTTTATATTTTGATTTTAATTAGAACATCCAAGTAAATTATTTTAGTTTAATAAAGCTTGCAAAAGTACTAAAAATAAATGTGATCAATTGAAAAAAGGACAAGAAAAAATATCCATTATTGAAAAAAGATTGAAATATCTTATTGAAAAAGGACAAAAACAATGTTTGATCAATTTTAAAGCTAGTTGTAAATACAGTTTTACTTCTTGGTAGAAAATAATGATTTTGTAGAGTTTTATCAATTAATGATTAGAAAAAAACCAATTACTAGAAAAACGCTTGTATCTCGAAGAAGCTTATACAAAAATGCAAGCACAGTTAATGGAAACTTTTAAAAAGTTAGAATATGTTAGTGTAACAGCAGATTTATGGACATGTTTTAAAAGATATGATTAAATATTTTTTTAATCATAAACTTAATCATAAAAAAACTTTAATTTTATTACTTTATAAGTTACAATATTTTCTATTTTTCTAAAAAAAAGATTAGCAAGTCCAATTATTAGCAATTTTAAAATTCTTTGTAATAAACTTTTTATTATAACAAATTCAAAGTTGGTGAAACGCAATCTGTATGATCTATTTTTTGTTTTTCAAGCTATTCATATTTCTTTTTATTTTATATCCTACCTAGGAATGACCAATTAGCTTGAACTAGTCACTTTAGAAAAAAAGTCAGCAGGCATTGCATGTCATCGATTGCAAGGAAAACACAGATATAACGTACTCATGGAAGCAATTGAAAACATACTGTTCAAATATCAAATTTTAGCTAAGACTTTACATATTATAACCGATAACGCAACTAATTTTGCAAAAGCCTTTAAGTACATTAATTATTTTATACAATTTAGTATTATTACAAGTAGTAAAAATTTTTATTTTTAAAAGATTTCTATATATCTAATTTTATTATTTTTTAGAATTTTCGGACAAAATGAGATAAAAAAGTCGGAAATCGATGAAATATTAGAGACTATTGAAATAAATACGCTTTTAGTTGATAATAGATTTATATAAATTACCTCCTTAACGCAGATGTGCTGCTCATACGTTAAATTTAGTTAGTACTACTGATACTAAAAATGCTGAAAATGATATAAGACAATAAGTAGGAGAGCATTTTCTAAAAGTCAAGCAATATTTAATAAACACAATCAGTCATCTTATGTTGCAGTCTCGTTTTAAAAACTCTTGGAATATTTGAAAGTTCCTGCCACAAGGTAAATTGTTAAACATTGTGAAATTATTATATATTTATTTGATGAACTATTTTTATTAAAGTTATAGTCTTGATGCATTAATCTAAAACTCTATAAGACTCTATAAGACTTTAATAAAATTGTATTGTTTTTCAAAATAAACACAATTTTTATTAAAAAGATTTACTATTTAAATTATTTATATAAAAATTATTTAATATTTTATTTAAATTAATGTTTTTAATTTTATTGTCAATTATTTTTTCAAAAATGATGGCATAATCTTTATATTTTGTAATTTTAATTTAGATGAAATTCATTTTTTGATGCTAATTTGGAGTCTAAAAATATTGAAAAAGTGAATAATATTGCTAGCTCCTTAAAACTTCCTACTTTTACTCCTACTGAAATCGAATTTCTTAAAGAATATTGGTCGGTAAAAATTTCTTATATTATGAAATAAATAAGTATTCTTTTTTTTAATATTTCTTTAAATTATTTATTAAAACTGATTGATTTTTGTGATACATGCTTACATATTTTTTAACTGAAAAATTAGATTGTGGAGCAAAAGGACTAGATATTCTTCAAAATGACAAATACATAGAGTATTTATATAGGGTATTTACCAATTACTTTAACAATAGAAAAACATTTGAAAAATAAATTATGCAAATTACAAAACCTTTAATAAATACTCTTATAACAAATATCCAGAAAAGGTTATTGTGAACATTTATTATATAATTTTTAAAAATACAATATTTCTATTTAATAAATTTTGTTCGTCATTTCACATTTACTTTTTTTTACTTTTGTAGATGTACTACTTTTTAAATTAATTTTTTTATTATCTAATATTATTATCAGCGGTTTTTCTATTTCATTTTTATAAATATAAATTATAAAAGCATTCAAATTTAAAAAAATAATTTATTTGTAATACAACTCTCTAAAATAAGTATAAATGACTAATAATAAGAATATAAATAATTAATTTCCATAAAAATTAATAAATCATGTAGTAAAAAATTTAAATTTGTGAATCTAAAAATAATATCAAACAATTTTCAGATTTAATTAAGTCTATGATATGGATCTTAAGATCGCTGCACTTTTGATATCAAATTTTAAGTTAAATTGGATGTAAAAGGACAATGAACAACAGGAGATTATTGAACGCATGAAATTGTACCTTCAGTTGAATCTATATTAATTGCAATGATAAACTTAAAGACAATGTTGATAATGTTGATACAAATGAATGACAATTTTTACATATTTAAAAGAAAAAAAAACAAATACTGCGCAATCAAACAATATATCTAATTGAAAATTATCTTTATAATAATAAATATGATGAAGTAAAAGATTATCTACCTATATTAAAACGCGCATTTATAAAATATAATACATCAGTCGTTAGTACATGTCGAGCGAATATTTAGTGCAGGCTATTTGATGATTTACGAGAAAAATTGACAGATCGTCATTTTGAGATGACGCTTTTATTAAAATTTAATAATTATTTTTAATTTCAAAAACTAATAGCAGAAAGGTCAATTATTATTTTTAACTTTCGCAATGTGATTCTGCAATTATGTGATTCTGAGGAATTATGAGTTTTGTTATTATTTAATATTTTGTCATTATACATTGTATTTTTATTGATAGATATTTTTAATTTAAAATGTAATTTTTAAAAATGTAATCACTAATCTTGTATCTTCTCTACTGTACTGACTGTTTTTTAAAGTTATATAACTTATATAGTTATATCGTTATGTGTTATATACTTATATCACATGTGAATAAAAAAATTAAAAATTTAATTTATTTAAATAATCTATATTTAAATAATTTATATTGTAGTTATTTAATCTCATTTTAAGAAAAATTAGGACATTTTGATTTAAAAAATAATTTTTTTCAAAATTAATAACTTTTTTTTTTAACTTAAGTTAATTTAATATTGAGTTAACTTACGTTAATTTTTTATTCCTTCAACTTTTATATTAATTTGAAAGGCCACTACTTTAACTTTATTTAGTTGAAAAAAAAACATTAACTTACTCTGAAATTACTGAATGAAAAAATTTCACCAACATTACATACGTGAATCAATTCGCATCAATAGCATATACACGATATTATTTTTCTAAGAAAAAAAGGACATAAAGTTTATCGCATATATTTTGATTTTTCTTGTTTTTCTATCGACACATTGGCTGCGTTCTGTTTACGTATAATGTACACGTATCATTTTAACTTTCTTTAATATTCGATGAACAACACGAATAAAATAAGATATGCGCACCATGCGTGAAACGGAATGCACTTATTGATTTTGAGAGATGTAAGTAAGTCGATAGCAGGTAGAAAACAATTGAAACATAAATGTAAACTTATGTGACTTTCCGCAGATGACAGAATATAACGCTTGGCATCAGCTGCGTCGTATTCATTATGGCGTTCCGTTTCACGCATGGTGCGCATAATGCATCATTTATCTTTGTTTAATATTCGATGAATAACAAGGCTAAATAATGTATCATGCGTGAAACGGAACGCAGTCTATATCAAAATGTGCCGCTTATGGCGGACTTCGCACCAACACTAAACTGGCATGCCGACGAAAGAATGCGAAGGTGATCACAGCAGAGTCCCGTTTTACGCATGATGCGCATGATATATCATTTTATCTTTCTTTAATATTCAGTGATCATCATCATTTTATCATGCGCACCATGCGTGAAACAGAATGCATCTCACGTTGCAAGCGACTTTATAAAATTCATACAAAATAAAACTCACCGATACGTGGGCCTGAATCTGGGATCCCTTTCGTCTTTCGCTGGATCTAAAGAACATGCACATAATACGCGCGCACATCAGCTAACCACACAATCCACTAATGAACACGTTCTGCACACTGGGCGGCTTGAAGGAAAAGGAGGAGCAAGATTCGCGATCGATGCGTGATCGATTCGTTAAGCCCCCCCCCCCCTCTTCCATACGCCGCGTTGCGCATTGCCGTAATTAACAGACTCGCGGTCCTTTGCGTGCAAGATCGGATCTGGCGGAGTCCTGTGGGGCGCCTCGCGGTTCCGCGAATTTTCTTGGCGGGCAATAGAATTAGACTGAAAAATTCTCATTTAAAAAAATATTGTAAATCAGTTTCTCTATACAAAAATCTTCAGAAGGCCATCGAAAAAGAAATGCGTATGTTTGAAACTCGAAACTGTGTAGGAAATATGCGAAAAAAATTGAACAATTGCAAAAAACATGTTTTTTGCTTATAAAACAAAGGATATTGATTTTATGGAAAAAAGTTTACTATAAAAAATGTAAGTATTCGAAATACCTACAAAATGAGATGTGGAACATTAAGATTAGTCTATTAATTAAATAGAAAAAAAATAAAAACCACCGAAAAAAGACTTTTTCTCATTCGTTCTCAATTCATCGAGCAAAGCTTTGAAATGCTCGTAAAATATAACCCTCATGATGAAAAATCTAATCCTGAATGAGTTTGAAATGTTCATTAATTTTTGTAAAAAGCCATTTTTTTCACTAAAAATTTATCTGCGGAGAACTTAATTTCTTCATCTTTGAGCAGTCGTACAGCAAAGGATGCTTTTTCTTTTTTAAGATAGTTGCACTATCATATATATTTAATAACAAAATGATTTTTTGCAATTAAATTATTATAAAACGATTTTGAAAAATCCATCTATTTTTCTTATTAAAAAAATGCAATAATCCATTAATATACATCGTATCAAATAGCCATGTGAAGTTTGTGAAGCCATTTGCCGTTTTTCTTGAGTTTAAAAAAAAAGATATCCTGCGATTATTAGGAGCCGAGATAATAATTTTTTTCAAAAAAAATCATTATTAAAAAAATCATAATTTTTAAGATTTAGAGTTGCGTCTTGCATCAATTTGTAAAGGAAGTTAGGAAGAGTTGAATTTGCTGTTTAAAAATTCTCGAATTTTTTACTGTCGAAAAAGTTGATTTAAAATCATTCGAAAGGTTCGGAACAAGAACCAGGCAGCGCATCGGAGTGCGAGAAGTGGTGGCAGCAGTGCGCGATAAAGTGGGAAAGACCAAACCGCTCGGCGATTCGCGCGTATCTGATTTCATGCGTTTAAATTTGCTAAATTTATTTTCTTACATATTTGTGTATTTATAGAATAATTTTGAATAAAATTACAAAATATACTTGATGCTTTTTTTACATTTTAAATATTAAGATAATTTTAGATGAGCAAAGTAAATTTAGAAAAATCTCGGGTAATCTCAGAAAATATAACGTAATTTTAAATATTCTAAAATAATCTTGGATAATATAAGTATTTGATAATCTGAGATAGTATTAGATAATCTTAAGTAATCCGAAGTAATTTAAAGTAATCCGTATCAAGGATAATTTTTATATACTACAACCGCTAATGACCGACCCCTCGGTCCAAGCCAAGGTATTATACCA
>Ga0157363_1005550_pt1 | contig 11775 bp, 5 predicted proteins | sample AttsexASBM1_FD_111477 | JGI IMG/M metagenome (GOLD analysis project Ga0157363, IMG submission 111477) | Fungus gardens microbial communities from leaf cutter ant in Ribeirão Preto, State of São Paulo, Brazil - Atta sexdens ASBM1 | ecosystem: Host-associated > Fungi > Mycelium > Unclassified ...
AGAGAGAGAGAGAGAGAGAGAGAGAGAGCGCAAGCTCTCTGTGTTGACTTTGGCTTGCAGCCTCCAATTTCAGCGACGGCGGCGGCGGCATGGATGGAAATATCGGCCGCTAAAATAAATCGACGACAAAGACCGGCGATCCAACGACATGCTCACTCGCTGGAATGCTTGATCAACGAGCCCTTTCCCTACCGAAGATAACAATCCCGCACGGCAGATTGCGATCGGAATTGCATTAAAAGCAATCCGATTGAAACTCATATTTCCGCGTCAGTCTCATACATTTTTTCATATGTGGCAAAATTTTAGATTGTTTCTTCATTAATTAGAATCAAGAAAGCTATTCAACTAGAAGATGTGACTAATTGTGAAACAATTAATTTCTCATGTTTTCTAGCTGGTAAGTTAAAAAGATGATTTGCTGCTTCAATAGAGAGAACTGGAGCAAATAAATGTGAATTGAAATATAAGAAAACAGAATGTATAGATAGAAAAACATATTCTGGAAAAATATATTCTTCAATAAATTCCTTACAACATTTTAAAATAATTATTAAATTAATGATCAATATAAGATATGATTATGTTACTTTCAGTTTTAATTTGTGATTATATTTCAAGTACAATAAGCCGAATCGATGTGCATTTTATAGAATTGAAAAATATATTTATAAATCTACATATAAATATTATTTAACATCAAGATTTGCTTGGATAGAAAATAGAATTCTATCTCTTATTTGATTTATTTTTATTGGTCTAATTCACACACTTCTAGTTGAGAAATATATTGTTTCAAATATATGCAGAAAGCAAGTATAGATAAAGCTTGTGTTTTAAAAAATTAACAAAACAAAAGTATTAACAAAAGAAAGAACAGAAAATTTTCTCTATCATTAATTCTATAATTAATCAGGATTAAATGCACATTTAAATAATGAGAATCTTAACACGATGTAATTCGAATTAAAAAATTAATTTTTCTGTTTGCAGTGTGCTTACAGAATTGGAACTTATTGCTAATCTTATCAAACTAATCTTAATTAAAATTAAAAATATATGCTACATTTTAAGTACGTCATACATTGTGACATTCGTGACCGCCTCCTGAGCACGAAAGGATCGGTATATTTAAACCAAAAATCGCGTGCGATTTGTCGCCTAAAAGTGATGAATTCATCGCGCGGTTGTTTTTCTTTTTTTTTCTTCGAATCAAAAACATTTCCCATACCTATAAATCCGCGTGCGGATGCACGCAATGACTATCGTCGGCGACATAAGCCGACGCATTGAATTGCGACGTAAACGTCACACGTATATCCGGGAAGCTGTGATAGTGCGACGACGAAGAGAGGAGGGACGCACGGCGTCGTTCAGCGTCTCTCTGTTTAGCGTTCGCGGAAAAAAGGGACGTTGGAGGAGAGAACTCGCGAGACGTGGGAAAGCTGGCCGGATGAGGGACGAGCGAGATGCTCGTGACCATTCACCTGTCAACTGTCTTCCTCCGCGCCGTGTCCCGTCATCGGTGATGCTGCTGTTGCTCTGCTCTGTTCTGCTGTTGCTGCTGCTGCTGTTGCTGGCTCTTCTTCTTTTTCCACCTTCTTCTCTGTTCTCCTTCACGGTGGCACATCGGCAATGCCATCGGCTGGCTCACGTAGTCGTGCCTACCAAAACATCTTCGACGATCCTCCATTTGACTCGCCATTCAGCACCGGTGAAACAGCTTAATATAATCCTATTTAAGAAGACGACCATTGTGGCGGGACTCGGGGAAATCGATGGAACGTGACCGAAATTATTTACTCGTTTATTAGGATCCACATAGATTTGAGATTAGAATTCACATTTGACGCACGCGACAACGTGAGCTCAATGACGAGATTGCAGGAAGTAATCGGCATTCCGTGACTTCTAACTGTGTATCTCACCAATCGATAATAAGATAATCCAGTTACTTAAAAAAATCACCCTTCCCCGATTAATTAGTAAAAACATTATTTTATCAATAAATTTATAATTATATTTATAAATATGTTATTTTTTTTTAAATAAGTATGTAATTAGAAATATAAACATTTATTCCGCGTATTTGTTATTTTAACTTAAAACAATGGATAAAACAACAGATGCTTCGCAATGCGGCAACGAATTAAGACATCGAGTTTGTCTTTTTATTAGAAGGCTTGCTGAGGAATCGCGATTTCTAGGTATAGATTTCTAGGTGTAGATTTTCGAAAACGCGATAGTTGGCGGCAAATACAAAACGACGACTATATATAGGTAGACAAATTCTCAGCCATGTGTTCGTAAAGTGTCCCATGGAATGCCACGTACGTGTCCAATCTTTGAGAATTCGTGTGCCACATGAGTGCCAGGGCGGGGAAGTGCTGTCAACGAATTCGGGTAAAGTTCCTGTATTACGGAAGAAGAACGGCATTTTTACGTGACACACCAGACACGTTACTCGCGCCCGTGTCGAGGTGTCAACGACTTGACCGATGGATCGACATCAGATTCTCTCGGATTCGTGCCTGGATCACACACTTGCGACGCACCCAGATCGCATGATCGATCGAGAACCTCCGTGACGACGCTCTTCCGATCGACCGACTAATGGTCCTCGCGTTCATGTTAACCTTTTTGTGATCCGCGCTAAGGTAAAGTACGTCACGTCGATGAAGACACATCGGGCATAAAATTAGAGCCATTCACTCCTCCTCGGCATTGTGCCCAACTTTTATTGTCCGTTTGTTGAAGCTAAAGTTACATCATCTTTCAAGCCAGAGATGTAAAAATTTAAGAATCTATAATAATGATTTGACAACGCGAAGGAATTCGAAAGCTTCGAGAGATATCTAACAATTTCAACATGGATCCATCGACTTTCATACGAGATGAATTAAAATGCGATATAAAAAAAATTGGGATTTGATATAATGGACCCCGAGAGGAGCCTGCGATCCAGTCGCGTCCGATCGTGCGAGGACAGTCGATCGTTAACGTTCATCGAGATTCGAGAGTCGCGTGAGCATCTCCACTTCTCGCACGTAAGGTCACATTGTTTACGGGCGATGGGGCCCCGTGTCGCCCCTTGGAATGATATCGCATAAATAGCCGTGCGCGCGTGAGTCGTCTTCCACGATCTTCCACGACGAGACCAGTCATCGTCTCTCCGGTCGCCGCTCGTCTTCCATTGTTGCGCTCTTCTCGATGCGCAGGAATCCCGCAGGATGTGTCACTGGCTGTGACGCAGCAACCTGCGCGCAGAGCAGGTCGAAGTGGCGACGACGGCGGTGGCTGCGGCGGCGGGGAGGCGGGGACGCGTTTTTATTGTTGCCTTCGAAAAATGACCACACGAATTTTTTTCTCTCAGTTCCATTGAGCTCCTCCTGGAGGGCCTCGAGGAACCCCTCTCGCTCAGAGCTGCCTCGGACTTCGGAGTCGGGGGTCGGGGCCCGCACACTGAACCGGCTTTGCGCGGTTTCATTCATAATACCAGCCACACCGGGCCCCGAGGCTGCCCGGGGCTACCCGGGGCCAGCTCGGATCTCGAGTGGAGGACTCGAGCGCGCGAAGTGGACCGGATGGTATTTCACTTCTTGACAGCCGTCGCTCCTCCTCGTTCGTTCGTTCGAATTACGAGTATACCGAAGCAGGCATTTTGCTTACTGTATAAATAGTCACCGTGCGATATATAGATGATCCGTGCGAGTAGCGTCGACTGCGAGGTAGAAGAGGAGGTAGATCCCGATAATGGCGCGGACCGGTGAGATGTGTTGGTATATATTAACGGGTACGTTCCTCTGTCGACGTGTCAAAGAATAGTAGATCGGTTGATAATGAGAGTTAACGGTACTGAAATATCACGAAAATTACGTTCCTCTATGCTACGAGAAAGGAGGGAACTTTGTGTGATATTTACGCTTCCTCTTAGCTTTTGTTATCTACTGCAATAAAGATAGTTCACCTAATTCTCTGTAGATTTATAAGTTATTGATTCACTCTAGTCCTTTAAATATAAAAGTAAACGACGAAACTGCGGTTAAAATTAACAATACTAATAAAGTTAATCTTTTAACTGTGCGTTATGTAATTCGATGATAAATCTTGTTCAACTTTTTGCGATTAAAAGATTAATAAGAGGAGTAACAAAACATGATTTTCGCAAGTCTATTCTACAAAATCATTTATCTTCCCCCGCTTCGAGCAAGGATACTGATTGAATATTATGTTACAAAAAATTCATTATCATTCGTGCTGCCGAAAGCATTTTCTTTTTCTTAAGAAAAGATGAACATTTAAAAACGGTATTATTTATCAATTATATAATTGATCACTTAAAATTCAATTATATTTATCTCGAAACATTTTTATCTTTTTTTCTTAGGGAAAGAAAATCGCCTTTCTTGTAAGCTTGTAAGAGAAATGAAATTATTTTTCGGTATCTCTCATGTGAGATAAAAATTCTATATTTAAAAAAATCATATTCAGTATCATGATATTTCGATAAACGTGACAGATGATTAATGTTGATATGGCGTATTGTAAAGCAGCCAGGCTGTCTAACGCGAGAACAAGAATTTCGGTGGAATTTCACCTTACCCCGTTAAATATTTGCTTTTTTCGCGAGGCTCTCGAGCGTCGCTTTGACGCCTCACCGCAACTTCGGGTATGCTGACGATGATTTTGAACTTAGTGTTAACTCCACGTGGGTGACTTCAAGAGTGCCTCGATTTTCAACCACGGTTAAGGACAGACAATGCGCGTCCGATCTTCTTACGATTCTCGACATTTATTATTCATACATTTATACGACGATGCATCGACTCATGCATCAAAATATTGACGGGAAATACAGTTTCCCGAGAGTTTCACGAATCGCACCACAGGAGAGTAAACGGTTTGCTAACTGTATTTGCAAAACAATTTTGTCCTCATACCGTAAATAAGCGTGCCAACAAAACCTGCTTAGGTACCTGAGAAATTAACAACAAATATGTCGAAAGATTCGCAGGAAACGTGATTTGAATGATTAAAAATAATAATGTAATTAAGCGGAGAGCACAAGAAGATTATGAAAAATCTAGAATTCGAGTAGAATCTTGAATAGCTTCGCCATCGTGCGTCTCTATAACCTAATTTCTCGGGTTCCCGTCGTTAAAATTCGTTACCGGCCGCATTTATTTTTATTCTCATTTCCCGAGGTAACTAGCAGACGGCTTGGCACCACACGCACACGGTGCCATCATCGAGTGGCACACCCGAGTATTATTCTTCCGGTCGACTCATCGATCGCCGGTCCATTTTATGTGCTGATTTATCGCCTGTTTGCTCTCGTCCGGCAGTGAACTGCAGAAATGCGGCGAACGACCGATTTACGATCGACGACCGCAGGAGACATAGGAAGCGAATGAAGGCCGTGAAATCCATGTAAGCTTACATCCCCGGAAAATAAATATTATCACTTTTAAAATGATTAACAGATAATTGCATTTACATAATATATAAAAATAGAAATGATTGGATAATAGCTTACGAAAGTCAATAATATGTGTGATTTAATTCCTGTTACTTTAAAAAAATATTATTTTAAAGTGATTAGAATTATTTATTCAAAAGCCTTATAACGTTTTACTTGTTAACGCCAAATGTAAAATAATAATTTGAAAAACAAAAAGAAGTGGGAAACAATGTCAATATTTTATCAATTAGACATTGATTTATGCGTATATTGATATAAATTAATTTCAAATGTCCGAATAGGCTGCTATTTATACTTATCGTTGATTTTCTATCCTATATACAATAAAGTTATTTGCGAGGGTTGGAAGGGTTAATTGGTCGACAGTTTGCTTTCGGTCTTAGCGGTGGGTTCTTATGGCTTTTCGAGAGTAGAGCAGAGGAGAGTAGTGCGTCGCGCGTCGGGAGGTTTTGCTATCAAACGGCTGAACGCCTCCGAAGACGAATGTCCCGCGCCACCCTCGAGTTTTCATCTCTCTTTCGTCGGCTCCTTTCTTTCCCCATCAAGAACGCATCCTCCTCCTGCTCCTCCGCCTCCTGGTTTCCATAAAGACACGCCAGCTTTCATGCCCCATTACCACTGCTTTGAAACACACCACGGCGGACCAATGAGCTTTTTTATTGCTCTATTATTGGCAGCGCGGTTCACCGAGCCCGCTCAACGGCGGGCCTCGCAAAAGTTGCCACGGCGCGATTCCACAAAAAGCCGCCGACCGTATTCCTTTAGCATTGCCGCGACGAGACGGCAGGTCGGCAACCAAGTAGCTTCCTCCATGAGAAGTTATCTCTTAATTTAAAGGCTGGCTGAGTTCTCCCTTCTCTCGAGTGTCTCGTTAACGTCGTGTTTGGCCTTCGAACAATATTGGCCGCAATCGAAAGAATTCAGGCTTAAGTACAATTAATGAAAAGATGTATGCTCATCGCTATTTACTTTGATATTGTTATACTACTTATCGTTTTGATAAGACATTAATATTTTTTTTATGTTGACTCAGAAAAAAATTAATCAATCATGTCTGTAAATGAAACTAGGAAAATGAAAGAGGAATAAATCTTATAATTTACGGAAATCATGATATCGTCAGAAGCTTGCGATCACTGGATTACGAACGTCTGACGCTTTATTTATTGACCCGCCAACTAACTCTTTTCCGGAGGAGAGAGATCCACGGTTAAATCGATAGAGCAATCCAAGTCGATCCTCTTAATCTTCAATTCCGAGGCACAAGTAGGTTGTTAATCGATAATAAACATAATAACAAAGTATAAATATATGAAAACGAATTAAATAACGAAAGTGATAAGAAAGGCTTCTTTTGCAAACTATCTGAATGTATTTTGAACGATAGATTAGCATTAATCATCCGGGCTATTATTAGAATGTTAAGCTAAGGTCACTGTTCGGTGCACTTTAGTTTTAAATAACAATAGACAGCGGTCAAATCCATTGCAAAGGCTGTGATACAGGTTCGTTTATTCTGCAAAAGCTATACTTCACCTAACGCAATCTTCTGCTACGAATGGTTGACATATTCGCGTGACATATCTGTCATAAATGCTGTTCCTAATATACTACAACGTCCATCACGGCAACGGGTTAAGTCAACATGGGTTACTGTCATCATTAGCGAAACATTATCGCGTACCTAGATCAGAAAATACTTCTACAACCTTCTGAATGCTTCTTGAATATAATAACTGACAGTTTAATTACCACGTGAAATATCATGTCTGTTTACATATCGTCACTATTAATTTTTTCGTAATTATTATAACTTATCACTTTTTTCGTATGCAATTTATACAAATTATATGTCACTTTACACTTAGTCTTAAACATTTGAAATTTTAAACTACGATAAATTTTTCTCTGAGAATTTAATTTTATATTGCAGTAGAGAGATTTTCTACCAACGTTAGATAACTCATCATTTATAATTCTAGAATTAGAATTAATTATTTATAATGAAAACTTTGTTTTATAAGAAGAAAATTATTTATAAGAAGAAGAATCATGCTCGTATTAAATAAAAAATGGCAAGAATTATCTTTGACTATTAAAAAGTTAAATGTTATAACAAACGCTTGTACAGTTATTGCAAAGCAATAAGAAATCATAATTTTAAAGATCAACAGATTCAAACGAGCTAGCAAGATGACAATAGCTACAATTTTTATTCTTATTCGTTCTATGATAATGTACGTTTCGACCTTTACATTCAGCCTTCTTCAGCAACAAAAAATTAGTTATGCATTAATATATAAAACGAATTACTTAAAGATCTCATCTCACAAAAATTATTGACTCAGTGTCAAATATTTTTTTCATTTTCGACGTCAATAGTAATATTAAAAGATGTAGATACCAATTCATCGATCCGTAGCGATAATGCGTAACTAATTTTTTGCGTTGCTGAAAAGAGCTAAGTAAAGATCAAAACGTACATTTCAAAACGTATCATAGAACGAATAAGAATAAAAGCCATTGTCGGCTTCACTAGCTTAGAATTCTTTTTGGATACTTAAATCAAGGATTTTCGTCCTTTTCATTGAACGATATTATTTCGCATCAGGGATAAAAGGCAAAAACGTTACAAGGAGAGAACGAAGGTTTTTATATCGCACAGGAGTACTTCCTACGCTTCCTTCGGTCTCAAAGTGTACACGTCGAACAAGAGAGCTAGGGAGTACTTTTTATTCTACCTCCACGTCCTACGCGTATATTTAACTTAGCATTCCTACTTCAACACCTCCTGCGCATTATTCGCGTCGAGGATGTCTGGCACCTCGCCGATCCTTTGCATCTTTTCGCTAAATATACTGCAAATTTGAATTTCCTTCTAGTCTCATGAAAAGTCTCTATACTTCCAAACGCACTTTTACGCTGAAAATTCGATAACGTCGTTGTCTATGTTAGAGGGGGAATACAGAGTCTTGCATAAGGCATAAGGCATAATGAATAAGAAAAAACAAACCGACCAAAGTTTTTCATTTCCTTCTTTTCCATGAAATAAGAGACTCTGTTTTTTTATTTTCTTATATATATATGTGCTTTACATTATACGTTAGTTCCAAAATACAATATGTGTAATAAGTCTTAAGCTTTAAGAAATTAATCAATTATAATTAAATGTAAGAAGAATACTCGACTATGATTGATTTTTTTAAGATTTAAGGCTTACTATTATACTCCCTATTATGTTTCAAGACTTATGCAAAGATCTGTGCTCCGGCCTTTGCACTCTCACGCAGTAATTATTTAATGTTAGCTGTTAGAGTGAAATGCATGGTCAATATTGCGGCGCGAGAACGGCAGCAAACGGAACTCGCTGGCTCGCGAAGTGTCAAAGATTCCACGCACCGCAGATAGGTATATTCGCTGTTACGTACTGAGAATATTCTGTCAATCGTCGGCGGAGCTCGTTAGCGACATCCGTCACAGCCGCGGACACGTCTCGGCGCCTTGACTCTCGAAATAATCGCGCAGACGCACAGAATGTAGACCTCGTCTTTTCTTCGCTGCAGCTCTTTCTTTTCTACTGCAAGTGTATAGCGTCCCGCGTGCTGTTAGATCTCGCATTTTTGGCAATAATTGATTTAGCGTAGTAATACTTAACGGTAAAAATATTTCTAGGTTTCTCTATTAATCGTAATCTGATTTTCTTATATTTGTAGTTGTAGTTTTTTACTTGATACATTTACTTGAACACACAACTCTGTGTGTTAAATGCATATATACATTTAATATTGACAATTTTGTGACGGGATTAGATGCAAGGCATTACGTAATATACTGCACAATGAACGATCGGCCACGACATCATTCGAGCGAACGGGAAAACAATTCGTGATGCAATTCAACGAATTCTGAAGGGTGTTGCAACTCCACTTCCGTACGTATGATGTAATGACGAACAATGAGAGAACTATACGCGTAAGATTGCGAGGAGCGAGTTACTTCGGATAAAACGCGCAAGTAAATAAGTAAGATCTTCGCATCCGGAAGGATTGGGGGATGGGGTTGGGGAAGAGGAACGGCGATCGCGGTAGTTCGTTCGTCCGTGCAGGTGGTTTTGCGCGAGGACACGGACGAACCGCGGCAGCCGACGTTGTTTTCAGAACAAACCGGCGAGCTTATACTCATAACAGGAAAAATATTAAATCACCGTCCGCCGTCGGCCCCCTCGAAGCTCTCGTCATCCCTTCCGCGCGCAACGATCGAGCGATCCTTAATCTCGCTAACTCCTTTCCGCCGTTTTTCGAACGATCGCGCGCGATTACGCGACGATTAATTATGCAGATTATTATGTGAGTTACTGAAATAACTGGGCTGGAAATATCGTTCTCGCATTGCTCATACGGCTGTCGTAATCCTATTTCTCATATTGCGAAAGCGGAAAAGCAGGATTCTATCTGATTTATTAATAATAACGTAAAACGGTAATTAATTTTTTTTTCTTCCAATATAATGTAGATGTTATAATGTAGAATTATATTGTAAAAGTACGCGATCTGTGAACAACGGTGGAAGAAAAATAAGAAATGACTCACCCGCTCTCTTACCGTAATTACACCCTACTAGTATCTGGCGACTACACTGTGCTATTATTAATACTTAATCCGTTGTACGAGAGACACGCGTGTACCACCTCAGAATTTGTTGGACGTCTGCCACTTTTAAACGAATAATGATTTATGATGAAATACAAGCTCTCTACCCGAGCATAATGATTTACCTTCCTTCCCACAATGTAATCTGCCATTCTCAAACATCGTTTTCGTCGCACTTTGGAGAATTAATCTTCCTCGCCATATATATTTCCCACTAACCTCTCCATGCTCGGTGCACGGAAAAACGCCGCGAAAAACTCAATTTTTTTCCTCTTTTAGCGTATCGGAACGGAGGAATGTATCGAAAACATCAGTTCAATGTCCAAAACAAGAGAATTGCTCTCTATTTCGGGCTCGCGGCAAGTAGTAAACAATTCCGCGGATGCCGCTCGTTCTCCCCAATCTCTCGCTTCTCCCCCCCCTCCTCTCTCTCTCTCTCTCTCTTTCTCTCTCTCGCTTTCTACGTTGCTCCATTCACAGGCGAGCGTATACAATATGTGCATCGAGCAGATACCCCAAATAGCATTAAGTCATTGCTGCTGCCCGGTCGTGCGCGTTCTAGCTCCTGCTGTCGCAGCCGATCGCATTGTGGCGTATCTTAAGGGATCCCCATTCTCACAGGCCGAAAACCGAGAAATCCGACAGGATACAATGCCGATCATTGTTTCTCAATTCGATCAGGGGCGCCGAACGAGAAACAGAGAGAAAGAGAGAGAGAAAGAGAGAGAGAGAATGCGCGCCCCCGTAACATCGTCGGATCAAGTCTGTTTTTTGCTTTCTTTTTTATCAGACAAGTATTTAAACGGACGCATTTTCATTTCCAAGATGAACAATCTTTGCAAATACTTAACAAAGATAGTTTTCTAATTCGCTGTAAAAATGGTAGTCAAAAATTAAAGTCCCAACGAAGATGTGCACCAGATGTATCGAAACGTAAGCTTAGAATATGGAAGTTTATTCACGTATCACTTAAATACAAGTGCCACGTGTTTCTATCTGTTGGCAATACATTAGAGCCAATGAAGACAAGCTCAGATCTCCGAAAATGATCAACGGGCCTCGGGGCCAGTGGGGATCAATCCGAGAACGTGTGTTCGCGGATGCGTTCATGGATTTTACGGTAAATCGAACACTGTTAATAGCGGGTACGTTGTTACGCAATGCTATTGTACACGAATGCCTCCCGTGGTATCACGGTAGAACATCGGTCGACGTGCGGTATCTTGGCAAATGGAATTACAATAGGGTTCTATAATGGTTCAATCGACCCGCCTTTGATGCGGCTTAGTTGAGGAAGAGGACGCCAATATGTTTGGTGTATAAAACCGGGAATATGCTCCGTATTTCGTCTATTAAAGAGACGTAGGGCAAAATAGGTTGCACCTATATATGCTATCTACGTGGCACGCCAGCGTTCCAAGAAAGCGCATAATGCATTTTGTATCCTTTAAAGATATCTCTTGCGCAAACATTTCTATGGCGCGTAATCCTGTTCCGCTATTATTTATAATACGGTTAGACTTGTATAAATCTCGATATATCCTGCTGACAGATTACATTGGAGAAGAGCGTGAAGATCTTAAATTTGATCTGAAAGCGTTTTTGTTTTCTGGATTTTTATTCCAACAGAACTTTTTAATAGCG
>Ga0157363_1005553_pt1 | contig 11772 bp, 11 predicted proteins | sample AttsexASBM1_FD_111477 | JGI IMG/M metagenome (GOLD analysis project Ga0157363, IMG submission 111477) | Fungus gardens microbial communities from leaf cutter ant in Ribeirão Preto, State of São Paulo, Brazil - Atta sexdens ASBM1 | ecosystem: Host-associated > Fungi > Mycelium > Unclassified ...
ATGATGCAAGAACTGGCTCAGGCCACATTCACATACGAGCAATTTCCAGAAGTGATGTCCATGCTCTGGAAAAGGATGTTGCAAGAGAATAAACGAAATTGGCGACGAACGTACAAGGTACGCGATCGTTTTCCTTGCAATTATTGTATCACATTTAAGAAAAAAAAAAACAATAAATTTTATATATGGAAGATATCGAAGGCAGGATCGTTATATGAAATAGTGAACGAAATGCTTATGAATATAAGTGCGTTTTACTTTTCATATTTTATTACTTTATTTCATTAATTTTTATTTTTTCACAGTCATTGCTTCTTCTTAATTACTTAGTTCGTAATGGCTCGGAACGGGTCGTCACATCGTCACGCGAGCACATCTATGACCTCAGGTCTTTAGAAAATTATACCTGCATCGATGAATTCGGGAAAGATCAAGGAATAAACATTAGACATAAAGTTAGGGAATTAATTGATTTTATCCAAGACGATGATAAACTTAGGGAGGAAAGGAAAAAGGCTAAGAAAAATAAAGATAAATACGTTGGTTTATCGAGCGAAGCGATGGGAATGAGATTTGGAGGTGGTGACAGATGGATGGATAATCCTAAATGGAACAAATCTGGCGTAGAAACGTATAATGACTGGGACAATCGCGGAAAAGGATTTGAGGATGCAAATAACAGGTATTTATCTAATATTCGTGTTTCTTGTTGTATGTGAAAATTAAAAAGAAATGTATGTATTGGGGGAAATTTTTTTTTATCTAAATTTTACGTTTTTATGTTATAGTGACGATGGCGAAAGAGAAGACTCGGATAATGAAACTAGCCCAAAGAAAAGTGGAAGAGAATATAGAGATACGTTGGATAATATAAATCAAATTGGTAAATCTGCTCAAATATCAATACCTTCTACAAATACATCCCCTGCGCGAACAACAAGAACTATAAAAAAAGTAGATCTTGGAGCAGCAGCGAATTATGGAAAAGAGCAATCTAATGTAAGTTACAAGAAATAAGTTTTATTTTGCTATTGTCTCTATGATGTATAATTAAATCTCTATGATGTATAATTAAACATGTAACTATATACTTGATAATTATAAATTAATTTGTACGTATCCTTTTGTTTGCAGAATAGTGCACCGGTACAACAAAATAGCAGTTTATCATCGCCGAAAAATCAACAAAAGACCAAAAATGATATATTAAACGACATTTTTGAATCACAAAATGATAATAATAGACTAGACGATGATGATTTCAATCCACGAGCGAATACTCAATCATTTGCTCAACCGCAAAATGCAAACGCAGATTTTGGCGATTTTACTAGTGCGTTTAATAATTCCGCGACGGTTAAGATGAAAGATAGTAACGATGAATTCGCCGATTTCACGTCTGTTTTTAATAATGTCACTATATCTAATACTCCAAGTCAGACACAATCGCAAATTAATCTAATGGGTGTAACAATACCAACTATAAATAATCCGACAGTGAATAATATGAATAATAGTAATACAATGTACGCCAATACGATGCAAACGGCGGGCACAACGGCATTTACTGGAACCCCCGCTATTCAAAAGACGTCTAATGATTTATTTGATACTTTATCACCACAAGGTCTCAATAATCAAATCACAAATAACAACACAGGTAAAGGATTATGTACGCGTCAGATTATAGAAATAATCGCGCAGAAACTTTGAAGTTTAATTTAACAAGTGATTGTGTGAATTTTTACATATAATTTATTATTGAAAATAATTTCGTATTATTTCTTTTAGTGACATCAAATACGGATCTCTTATCCGACTTGGATAGTTTGAATGCTCCAACTATGAGGTTACCTGATGGGCGAATAAACAGCCCAAATAATTCGAACATTTTCATGGGAATAAACAACACATCTACTGTCAATTATGCAGGTGAGTATATACGCAGTTAAGAAGCGTAATTTGATTAATTTCTTTAATTATACAATTAGCCCAAGTTTTATTAACAATATTTCATTATAACTATAAATTATATATAACATACATAATATTTTTATCATAAGATGCATATATTGTACATATCCCAAGATTAAACCGTATTAAAATATTTCTAAATTGTTGCTCTAACATTATCTAACATTATCAGTTATATTAATTATTAGATATTAAATATTATAATAGAATTTTAAATCGCCGTTGCATGCATGAAAGAAATCCTTGCGTGAAATATATATTCTCGGAGTTTGAAGCTAATGTATTCCCACAAGATAGTCTTTCCTTGCAGCCTGTAAAATCGAAGAAAGCGACGTATCAATCGAGAATCTCTCCAATAATGCCGCCAATCAATTATTGGAAATATTATGTACCATGTGCGATATTAAAAGTTCCGCTGATTTGAAGAGAATAAGATCGTCCATTTCGAACTACATCAGATTTTTACCAGGATCTGTTACTCCTCAAAAATACAGTGGTATTGATTTTGATGCGAAAGTGGATGCTATATTGTATGGAAGAATTTTAGAAGAGATAATCCGTAAATTTGATCGTGATTGGCCACTAAGTGAAGATGGCTTGGATCCCTCGATCGAAAAATTGATAATCATCGACGGTGCAACGATCTTCATGTTATCGGAAGCTTTAAGAGCTTTAATTACTGCTTTAAATGAGTCCAAGAATGAGAAGAAGACTCATGTTATTTCAATGTTATTGAATAATCTATTAAAGAGTGAAGCGATATTTTCGGGGATATTGGATGCATGTAGAGACGAAGTGCGATCTCACATGCAGAAGGAAGAACTTGATCAAACTTTGCAAAATACAATACAAATTTTGATCTCCTTGCCTAGTCGTGTATCAAATAAACTACAGTTAAATACGCCTAAGTCTTATATGCCGCAAGTTTATGTGAAAATACTTTGTTTTCACATATGTTGCGCGATATCGTTTATTAATGAATTATATAAATATGATATTAAACTGAAAACATATGTACTCTCATTTTTAATTAGCAAGATTGTAGTTAGCTTGAAACCATGCGATTTTACATTCTTTGTCGACATTGTAAAAGAATGGTATCTCGAAAACAAAAAGAACGAGCGATGTTTAATCGAAGATATATTTCGCGAATTGGATTCGGCCGCCATTGAATACATAGCTGTTTTATTCTTGAAGCATTGCGATTCTAAACTCGATGTGCGTCCCATTTTCGGAAATTTAATAATGGAACCGAATTGGAAATATATTTTAACAATCAAAATTCCTTTAATGCGTTATTACGAGGACGAGAAACTTCTTATAAACCTGGTTTCTTATCTATCATCTTTTTCGAGTGAAAATAATATTTTATCAGAATTACTTATTAAGCTTTTAGAAATTTGGAGGGATAGAAGTATTTTGAATCACGTATCTGTGGAACAACACAAATACATTACGAAGTTGATTATTTTATCTGTAAAAACTTGTAAAAATCTTTTAAATCGTACTGAAAGAGATCAGTGCCAAAAACTGTTGCTTTCCGGAGTATCTATTCATCTCGAGTGTACAAACATAACTTTAAGAGCGATGGGCATGATGGTCGCCGAGATTTGCATAAATTCTTTATGTAATACCGAAAACGTACCGAAATTGAAGTTCGAATACGATACCATGCCTGCGCAAATATTAGAATTACTTCAATCTCTAAAGGATTTAAATACGCTTGCAACGATTGTACATGTAAAAGAGCAATACCAGCAAGGCGATGATTTAACAATTGGAAACATTGTTTTTGATTCTATGAGTAGCAGGAAGATCTATGAATTAGGCATTGATTGCGATATTTTACCCGCCGTTGAAAATCTGTTAAGTGAAAAAATTGAAGAGAACACACGCCTGTCGAAAACCAGTGTAATAAAAGATAATTTAACGAAAAAGAATGAAACGAATCAACAGGCAAAATCAAATTGCGATGGCAATTCGGATCTGGATAGTGACGATGACTTAGTCCCTTACGATATGAATGATGACAAACCGCTCAGTAAGGTACGCCCGATATACTTACGAGATTTGCGTGATAATTTAACGGATGAACGTACTTTTTCCAATCCTGATGTTTTTTCTGAATCCTTGCTGGTCTGCGAAGAATTAATATTAACACAACTATCGAATGACGATGTATCTTTCGCGATAGAACTCTTACAGCTTCTCGTCACGTTGAAGCAACAGTCTTACTTGGAGAATTTTGAACTTGTGATTTTCAAATGTTGCGTAGCGATTGTAACTGTACGTCCGAAGGAATGCGCCGAGTTTCTTTGTAAAGAGTTCTATGAAGACACTGGAAAGTACTCACTGAGTCATCGCTTATTGTTTCTGGATATATTGGCCGAATCTGCTAGGCAGTTATCAAAAATAGATATCAAAAATGCAGATAACACCGACGTTACTATAGATACGGCGGTTAAAAAGAAACGAATTCCAAGTCGCATATCACTTTTTATCGATACACAAGAAAATAAAAGGCAACAAGTATGGTACAACGAAGACTTCGACATTGATCTAGAAGCATCGAAAGATCAATCTATGAATTGGCAAGAAATTGTCGATAAAAGAATTGCATCGCGTACGAAACGATTTGCACATAACTCTAAATCTCCCAAATTACATATTAATCACTTTGGAAATGTAGCATCTGCATTTTTCTATCCGCTTCTGCACGGCTTTGGCCGTCGTGATATTCTTAAACTTAATGGTTTAAGAATTTATTCAGATCAGGAAAATATTTTATTATTACGTTTCCTGAAAACATTGTCTGTTATAATGTTAGCGGCGCAAAATTGTTCATTGGCATCAAAGATGGGCAAAGAAATATTGGAGCTTTTGTGGACAGTGAGAAATCACGATGAAGCGACTGTGAGACTAGCCGTTACAGAAAATATCGGATCTGTACTTATTGCAGTACCGAAGGATGCTATCATTGATGAATTGTCTGAACCCTTGATGGAAATAAGAGAATGGCTTCTATTATCACAAAACGTCATTAACGGCGAACACGATACAAATTGCAGGGCTTTAAACGCGAAAGTGTTATCTTTCATCAATTTGATTATAAGCTCTACTTTTAAGTGTGTAGATTGATTGAAATTTCAATCAATCATTATAAAATATTGTTATATAGAACTTTTCATTTTTACAGTATTACAATCATTTATATAACTATTATGTATGTAATACATTTCCGCAGAATATATTTTGTTTTTAGAATTAATTTATCATTTTTCTGTTTGTGAAAATTGCAAATTACAGAAATGGATTATGTGTGTAATTTAAATACAAAAAGACTTTTGTTATCAATGTAATTTTTAGTTGATACTCGTCTATATATAAAAATTATATATGTTATTCATAAAAAGTGTTTTCCTTAATAAAATTAAAAACATTGAAAGTATTTCATTTTCCATAAAGTGAAATAAGTAAAATGTTTAACACATATATGACTTTATGCGATATAAAAAATCGCTTTGTAGCACAATGTTTAATTAATTTAAATGCTTTATCAATATATAGCATCAAATAAAGTAAATCTATTTTCTACTGTAAATTTTAATAATATTAAACTGTTTTTAAGCTGTATATGCTGGAACATAAAAAAATTTATATGTACTCGTAAATTCTTATACAGATGAGATAATAACTACAATGCATGCTATGAATTAAAATTAGTGTCATATTTAGGATCAGTCGGATTGTCGCCCGTCACGAATCTTCTTCCACCTACAACCATCAATACTAGAAATCAAACATCTAGTAATACGATGTCTTCTACGCAAGTCGGTTCGACTTGGGCTGGTTCGGGATTGAATATCGACCTCGATAATATAATGGGTAGTAAAACAAAACAAACTGGCCCAGCACCGACGATGAACCAATTGGCTAGCAATAGCCCACAACATCAGATCAAAATAGGACGTAAGTAATTCCTTAACGGCCTGTTTGCAGATTGTTATAGGGTTGCTTTTCTATTAAGTACTATATTGATAAAATTGTTTTCTGATTGATAAACTGAGATAGCGTTACGTTCGATAAAACACAATTGTCCTTGTTAATCTTAAATAATTTTTAAATTAACTATTATAGTCTGAACACCGTCTCATTCTTAACTAGAGTATGAATAAGAATAAAATTGTGTATGCCTATAGCAGCAGGAATGGGATATATGTCACCGGTGCAATCTCTACCACAGAATCAGCAGCAGCAACCTAATGCATCGTTCTTTCCTACATTCCAATAAAGGATTATATGTTCAATCTAGAACACAAAGTCTCGAGGCACAATATGCAAAAATTTAAGCTTTACGCAAAAACGTGTCACTATTTATTTCAATTGATTGAAATTAACGATAATAAATCTTACATTTTTCGCCTGAGCTCCAATTTATACAGGGTTCAACGTTAGATGATTATATATAGCGAAATATTTTCTATTAGCGTTCAGCTCTAGGCATAACATGTTTTAGGAGACATTGTATGTCAAAGATGTGTGTTCAGAAGACAATTCGAAAGGATAAATTGAAGCATGTCGGTATTTTGTAATTTTTATTTATATAAGAAGTATCTCGATACTACGATACAAATTCTTAACAATTGGTATTTATATACATAAATATAAAAACGATATCTAGTAAAAGAATACTGTACAATAATAACAAATAACATACAAGCAAATCAATCATTTTTTCTGATTATTACGAGGCAGCTTGGTACAATCTAAGTCTAAACCAATAATTAATGTAAAGGCGACGACAAGCAGCATTCCTGTAACTTGCAAAAAAATGCGTGTAACTTCTGTAATATGCATTATACTACTTGTGTGTTATGCGGGAACAAATTTGGCAGGAATTATTGCCGTATGTGTATTTTATACATAATGTATATTAATCTTGGAAGAATTGGAATTATGCCTTATAGATAAAATGTATCATAAAAATATATTCCATAATATATACATATTATGGAAAAAAAAATTCGGAAGAGCATAATCTAATTAGCATTCACTTTTCATCATGTGTACATTGTCTGGGACATAGACACAATGCGTGAAAAAGTTAATGCTTTTATAATTAAAATAGATTATGAAAAATAACCATTACACTAATATTGTAACTAAAAACGTGTATGTAAAAATGACGGCAGCATAGGAATTGCGAGGAAAAAATGAATCATTAGTGGATATTATTAAGTGCTTCCCTCTTACAATTATTACGGCAGGAGAAATTACGATTATTAATTCTCTTTCGTAGAAAGAAATGTATAGATAGGAAAATATATTTTAGCATTTCTTTTATCATGAAAAGCTGAATTGAATTGAATCTACGCACAAAATCGATATAGAAAAACTATTGTGTACGATTCAACATCAATTCATACGTGATTACAATCCAATATGAATTGTTTAAGGATTCACTAATTACGTAATTTTAATATGAATTAAAAGAAATTATCTTTATTATTACATATGATATTATATAATTATCATAAATTGAGTGACAAAAAATCAACATTTGATTACATCTTACTAACAATGAAATAATGCATATCCTTCAACATAAATGTTTATGGAATTATCATCACATTGTAGGTAATTTTAAACAACAATTAATATATCATTATTGTGTTATACTTGTATAATCCCATTCACATCACTGCTCACGTTGTTATTTTTAATTTAGTTTATCTTTGCTACATGATATTAAGATATTTTAAGTTACATGTCGCATAAATCTTCTATTACGATAAAGAATTTATATTATCAAAATTATGTATGCATCGGATGTATATATATTGATAAAAAAGAGAGAAAAGTGCTTGGCATTTATCTTTCGATTTTTAACAGCAATAAGCAGGCAAAAATTTACAAGTTGAACAACTTTCAAAGTCAGTGGCAAAGCTGGACACATTCTTATACACATGTTATAAGAATGGTTTTTATTATCTATTTCTACAAAAAGTATACAATGTAGTTTAATGTTACGAGATATTGAAGATCTCAGAAGCAATTGATATAATAGAAGCCATTCTGTATAATTATATAGAAAAAAGTATGTGTCGAATAGTTATCCAATTGTTTAGTTTTGCCCTATAAAGTTGACTTCAGGAGATCATACGCTAGAGAGAAACTTTCCCGCGAGTACCAGAGACTGAATTATGTAAAGACAAATCCTTTACATTTTCCATTATTTGAGCATTTTATATGAGGCAAGATGTTTAACAACATAGGCAGGGAGATATATTTTTCAAATATGAAAATATATTGTACAAATATATAAAAAGAGAAAAGTTGTTTTAGTCAATTCAATGCATAGAGAATCATCAACCGATTATTAAGTGTTATTACGAGGGTGTATGTACAGTTTAGTGTTATAAAACCCCTTGTAAAACAAGTTAACACAAATCGCGAGATCGCACCTATTGAAATTTTCTTATAGCTGGCGAATTCTGCAATACTTTGCGCAATATAAATTATTATTCTTCATTTGTATCTCATTCTTGTGTTATTTACGCGTGATAATATTGTTTATGATATTTAAGATTAATTGAATTGATATCATTACAAATTCTCCAAATTTTATAAAATATTAAAAAAAAATTTGAAAATTGAAATTCAGATAAAAATTTATGGCAACGAAATCCTTAATACATTTTGTACAAATGTTTTATTATGTGTAATATTTAAAATTCGTAGAATATACTGATACATATCAATATTAGTCGCGCGTATAAAAATATATATACATATACATATATATATATATACATATACATATACATATATATATATATATATATATATATATATATATATATATATATAATCGAATGTGATGTGTAAAAAATACGAGTTCATAAAATTTATATTTGATCCAATCAACGATTATTAATTCTCCAATGTGAATCATGGCAGGATACATTGCTTATAGTATTTATATGTGATCCGATTTAAATAGCTCTGTTGATTTTTGAGACCTTGAGACTTCGCTAAAACCAATAATTTTATTGTATAATTATTGTTTAGGTATTTATATCTATATTTTGCATATTTATCGTTATTAAATGCTAATTGGTGCTGGTATTAACATATAATATTATGAATGTCCATTTACTTTTTTTTATTACAATTACCTCTCTTCCTGTTCCTCAAATATAAATAGGAAAAACAGCAAAAATAGGAACCATTAAATTTCTTCTGTTTTACATTTGTAATTTTTGTCGTTTTATTATTTTTTTAGAATATGATTTACACAATTTGGTCATTCATTATCTCTAGTAATTAAGTTTGCTGTACGTCCCAGTTTTATGTGTAAGATTTCCTTTGATACAGAAAATGTATACGTCTCTCCAATTCAAAACACAATGTTATACTAAAAAAAAATTAAAATTTTTATATTTTTGTTTGTATTTTCTTGTATCATTGTAGAAAGATATTGTAATGTTTTACACTTATAATGTATAAATCTATAGAGGATTCAGAATCAATGCTAATAATAATAGACATAATTATTTATAACTTTGATAGATATAAGTTTATGTTGATACAAAAAAGAAAATTATTAATTGCTAAGTAAAAATTTTTCAGAATATTTCCAAACATAAATTTAGATATAAGAAGTATATTTTAATACATTTCAGTTATAAAACATACATGTATAGAAGGCGATCTTTCTTTATTCATCAATCTGTTTCGATTTTTTCTTTTTTTTCTTTTTCTGCAATGACATATTTACTTCGTCGTTTTCAATATGTCCATTCTCTTGGCCATTTTCGAGAACATATTTTCTTTTTTTATGTTTCTTTTTCTTCTCAGCTTCTTTTTCTTGAGCTGCCAACATATGTGCCGTTTCCTCTAATGCTTCTTTCATTACGTCTAAATTTTTTTTCGGTTCCTTGCCAGTTGTAAAGAAGTCTAGTCTGTCTTCTACCTGTTGTCGTAATTTTTCACCAAATATTTTCGTAGGTATTTCCGCGAAACAATCAATTCTAGAAGCAATGGAACATTTATTTGCCAGGTATCTTGCAATTCTACCCTTATTTTTAGTACCAGCGCGACCAATAAATGTAGAATGGAACAAGAGTCCATATTTTGGAGTATTCGACTTTCCACGGCTTTTCAATGCTCTAAACAAGGCTTTTTCCGCTCCCAATATTTGAACAGTAGATGCTGGTGCCTTCGCTAAATTAGTAAGCGATCCAGCATGTGCTATTAATCTGGCACCAACTTGATCTCCAATTAAAGTAGCTAAATTTGGTGCTACTCCTGCCATTTTTCGTGTTAAATAATCGGCCATCTTTTTCCTATAGTCCACCAATGCGACAACGCGTCCAGCAAAAATCTCAACGTTCATTAAATCAACTGGACTTATGTCCATTCCCATGGATGACTTGGCTGCGTTGATAATAGCCTCTGCTCTTGAACTATCCATGACAACTTCTTCTAACATTTTCATCTTTTCATCCGTTAGTTGCTTTCTATCTTTTATTACTTGTGCAACTCTCGCGTATGTATAATTCTCTGGAACTATTTTTGCAAGTTCTGGGTAATGATAACTGTACCATTCTCTAAAATCAAAATGAAAAAGTTATCTTCTATTTTATTTTCAATGTATTTAAGAAATATACTATACATACCGCATACGCATGCTAAAAGTGTTGATATCTTTGTCAAGTTGATCAAGTAAAGCTATACTCTGAATGATCATGTTGTCTACTCGATTTACATTGAATTTAACTTTTGCTCTCGAGTAACTGTGTCCAAGACCTAGTTGTGCAATCACAGAGTTCTGGGACGTAAAACCTTTTACCAGATTGTGAAAGTGGAATCTTATTCCCCTTGTAATTTCAGGAACAACATTGACATGATCACACTTGATACTCAAGATTTCAGTGATATTAGCACCAAGTTTGGGATCTGCGACACCAAGAACAATATCTGATTTGGCAAATCCGCCAAAGCTGGAATCTAGGAAAAGCTTCAGGTCATCTGTCATAATTCCTTCGGAAACACTGTTGATATTTTCCAGAGCAGACAACGCTGTCTTGAAAGGTAAAAATCCAACGAGGCTTACGATGCTACGGAAACGAGATAGATCTGTTACGGATTCTTCCACCTGAGGTAACAGCATTCCAATTTCTTCAAACTCTTTAACGCGAAATATGGCATATCCAGCAGCATGTTCGAATAGAATGAAAAGATTCGACTGTAAAATAAGCAATTTTGTAAGTAAAAATATTGTGATTGTCTTTTAATTTCGATATAAATTCTAAGCATTTTTAATCTGCCTTAATCTCTATGTTCTGTAAGCTGTAATTGTTGTCATTGTTTCCATTATTGTATCATTTCATTTTTAAAATAAATGAATATCACCCGCCACGTGCAACTTAATTGGAGGTTAACGTCAAGATTCGTAAATAAATATGTAATTATCCATAAAACAATTCTAATCAAAACGTGCAAATGGAATTAACATTACGTTTTGAAAAAGATTTATTTCGAATTTCAGTTCTAAAAATCACATTATTTGCACATAACATTAAATTGCGTCGTTTACGTATTAACATGTTGCAAGTCTCGGCGCAGGACATTAAGAAAATTAGAGATTTTAGCTCAAAATAAATTGCTATGAATTGCAATGAAATTTGAAAATATCACTTGTACTTGCCATTTTTAATAATTCTGTATTTTTTATTCTGATTACACTGCGTTGGAAGGATTTAAACAAATTTCAGTAATTGTTAAATTTAGCTC
>Ga0157363_1005555_pt1 | contig 11770 bp, 12 predicted proteins | sample AttsexASBM1_FD_111477 | JGI IMG/M metagenome (GOLD analysis project Ga0157363, IMG submission 111477) | Fungus gardens microbial communities from leaf cutter ant in Ribeirão Preto, State of São Paulo, Brazil - Atta sexdens ASBM1 | ecosystem: Host-associated > Fungi > Mycelium > Unclassified ...
CTAACCGCACCGACAAACAGGGATGCCGGGCAACAGTCAGATTTAACCGCCCGGCGAGTCGGACAGACTAATAACTGCTGAACCAAACCACCAGAAAAGTCACCACCACACACAAACTCAACAATGTGGCACTTAATTCAGAAAAAGAAACAGCAATAGCTTTGTTCATCATACTCTCCTGTCTGGTTTGTCAGGAGAGTATCGCCGCTAAAAATTAAGGAAATATTAAGAGGAGATAAAACTTCTGTTTGCCATCCGGATTAGCGTCCCGAAAATTCCGCTTTGGCTTTTGCCAGTTGCTGCATAAAGGCGGGAGAAGTATGTAGTGTTGCCACAATCGCCGAGGCCACAATCCGTGCGGCGTCTACATCACTCTGCCAGTGATAACCACAAATGACCCGACTTTGCCCCAGTTCATAGCCGCGTTTCAGGATCTCATTCTGCCGCTGTGGATTAATTTCTGCCAACACCAGTGCTGTCGCCCAGCCGATGGAAGTATGTCCGGAAGGATAAGAGCCATTAGTGGACAGCTCACCCTGCTGACGGGTATTACAGGTGGCTACCTGATAGAAAGCAAAAGGCCGAATCCGCATATAGTATTGTTTGGCCGAACGCGTCGCCAGGTCACCGGCGTCTTCGATCATATTGGTCAGTAACTTATGCAGTTGAGGGGTATCTTTTGCCGTGATATTGCGGCCAAATGCCGCCGAAAATGCAGTAGCAATGCCACCACTGTCCAGATTGGCATCATCAGCAGCCTGACGTCCGCGTGGCGTATTACGCAGTAAACGCCCCTGCTCATACATGGCCTGATCGTTTAAAAAAGCGATACTGCCGATAGCCGGCGGAGGTGGCAACAGAGCCAGACTATCAATGGACTGGCTGTTAGTAAGGTAATAGAGATTGGGTTTGGTGGTGGCATCATCCCCTGCGGGGGTGACTGCCGCGGCTGCGGTGGTACTGAAAAGCAAAGCGGAAATCAGTAACGCTGTCGTTTTTTTTGTCATTATTAAGTCCTGTTATCGGTACATTCCCGGAGAAAGATAACGTTACCATGTCACGTTTTCCCGGTTCTCATGTACCGATCACAGTTCAATACAACGGCCTTACCCCGCTAAAGAATGATATTGATGTTTGCCGTAAGATAAAAATCAAATGTTGTCACTCTCAGGAGTGATCAGTATCTGGTGATCGGTCAGTGTCATCCCCTGCCCGCAAAAATCTGCCACCATAAAGGGCACAGTGCTTGCGCCATCCAGTAACCCTCGCAACGTGACAAACTGTGTGTTATGGCGGGTGTCAAGGCTTCCCCGGTGGTCGTGTCCATGAAAACTGGCAACCACCCGGTGGCGGGTTAGCAGGTCAGCGATTTGCTCGCCGTTCCACAGGCGATGGATACCCGCAGGCGCCAAAGGGAAATGGCCTAACACTATCACCTGTTGCTGCTGACGATGTGCTTGCGTTAACTGCTGTTCAATCCACAGATACTGCTGCTGGCCAATACCCCCATTCCAGGTTTGCGCCTGCGGTTCGCGGGCAATAGTGAGAGCCGCATAGAACTGCTCTGCCTGGCGGCGTTCTTCGGGTTGTGCCGAAGTGGCATAAAAACTGATATCGTTGCCATCCAGCGCCAGTAACCGGTAATTGTCGGTCTGCAAGGCAAAATAATGCTTAGGTAGCGGCAAGACCGGTGAATGACGTTCCAACTGACGACTGATCACTGCCGCATCATGATTACCGGTGATAAACAGATGCGGGTGTTTCAACTGATCATAGAGCGGTAGTATCTGCAGATAATCCTGCCATTCGCGATCCACAATATCCCCCAGCGTCACCACCAGATCGAGATCCATCGCATTCAGTTGGCTGAACAGTGCCGGGAGTTTTTTCAGCGCCGAGGGGTAATACAAGCCTTTGCCATAATCGGGGCTGATATCAGCAAACTGTGGATCGGCCAGCAGAGCAACTCTTAACCGCTTCGGTTGTTTTTCAGTGATATCCGGTAACTGATAGACTGGCGCGATATCTGCCAGCGCCTGGCGTTGGGCAGCACTTAACTCACACATGCAATACTCCGGTTAGCGGATCCCTGCCCGCATAAATGACTGAACAAACTGACGCTGAAACAGCAGAAACATCACCAGTAACGGTGCCGAAGTCATCAGAGTCCCGGCACTAATCAGCGCCCACTGAATCCCCTGTTCCGGCGCAGAAAACAGCTGTAACCCCACCGTCAGCGGTCTGACGTTAACAGAATCGGTGATCACCAGCGGCCAGAGAAAATCGTTCCAGTGGAAGCTGACAGACACCAGAATAAATGCGACATACACCGGAAAGGCCAACGGAACATACACCCGCCAAAGGATCATCATCCGGCTGGCCCCCTCAATAATGGCAGCCTCTTCCAGCACCAGCGGGATACTCTTGAAGGTCTGACGCAGCAAAAAGATGGCGAAAGCCGAGGCAAAATACGGTAAAGCAATCCCGGTGAGAGTATCCCTGAGCCCCAGCGCGCTGATGGTTTTGTAGTTATTCAGAATCAGTACATCGGGGCTTATCATCAGTTGCAGCAGGATCAATGCAAAAATAAAGCCGCCGCCTTTTAACCGGAACCGCACCAGCGCATAAGCGGCCAGGGTCGCCAGCACCAGCTGAGCCGAGACAATCAGCAATACCTGTAAAGTGGTATTAATAAAGTACTGAGCAAAAGGTGCACTGTGCCAGGCGGTGACAAAGTTTTGTAACGTCAATGGCGACAACAGCCGGAAACTGGCCTGATCGCTGACCGGATGAAAGGCAACCCACACCGCAATGAGAAGTGGCAGCGCCCAGAAAAGCGCGCCGGCCCCGATAAGTAAATTCACCAGCAGGGTTAGTCCGGAACGGCGGGAAGCACGTCCGGAAACAGCTATTGATACCATGCGCGCTTGTCCATAAAACGAAATTTGAGGATGGCGACCGTTCCAAGCAGCACCAGCAGCACCATGGTCATGGCGGCCGCAGAGGCGGTATCCCAGAAACTAAATGCCGTCTGATAGATATAAAATAACAGCAGGCTGGTGCTGTTATCCGGACCACCATTGGTCATGGCTATCACCTGATCGACGATACGAAACGCATTCATCGTGGCATTGATCAGAATAAACAGGGTGGTGGGCATCAACAGTGGCCACTGAACCCGCCGAAAAAAATATCCCCAGCCGGCACCCTCTACCCTGGCGACCTCCGCCAGCCGTGGGTCGATCTGCTGTAAACCGGCCAGGTAAAAAATCATAAAAAAACCCGCTTCCCGCCATACCGTCACAGCCATCAGGCAGTATAAAGCGCTGTCCGGATCCCCGAGCCAGTTATGGGCCGGTAAACCAAACCAGGCCATAAGCTGGTTTAACAGACCCGTTTGCGGCGAGTAGAAAAATAGCCACAGATTGGCTATCGCCACCATCGGCAGTAACGCGGGCATAAAAAAGACCGTTCTGACCCAACCGTCACCTTTCATGCCGCGATTGACCGCCATCGCCATCAGCAATGCCAGTATCACCGAGGCCGGGATGGTAATCAGTGCATATTTCAGGTTGTTGATGAGCGACTGGCGGAACACATCATCACTAAATACCGACAAATAGTTAGCTGCCCCGACAAACTTGCCGGGGGTTGTGCCGTGCGGAGCACTTCTCAGGCTGTCCCACAACGTTGCCAAAGCGGGATAGTGGGTAAATGCCAGCAGAAACACCAGCGCCGGCATTAACAGCAGATAGCCATAGAGTTGGGTTCTTAAGGCCGATGCTGACCTCAGTGTCCTGACAGAGTTGAGCGCGGAGGTTAACTGTGTCATTGGTAGCGCTTCAGTATCCGGTCAGCCTGCTGCTGGGCCGATTCCAGCGCCTGCGGGGCTGTTTTACTGCCGGTCACAACCGCTTCTACGGCATGGTTGAGCAGTTGCTGAATCTGGACACTGTTATAAGTCGATAACTCGGGCTGTGAGTATTTCAGCTGATCGCGGGCTACCAGCGCCTGAGGGAACTGTTTAACATATTCCTTCATCTGCGTGGTTTCCCAGGCCGCCGGAGAGGTTGCCACATAACCGGTGGCAATGCTCCAGCGGGCAGCCTGTTCAGGTGCCGAGACCCAGCGCATAAAACTCAAAGCCGCCTGCTGTTGTGCCGGAGTGGCTCCTTTAAACAGATAGAGGTTACCGCCGCCGGTCGGGCTGCCACGCTGGGTTTTTTCCGGCAGCATTGCTACACCAAACGGAAATTTTGCGGTACTACGGACGGTGCCGAGGTTACCGGTGGTTGTGACCATCATGGCGGTTTTACCTTCGAGGAAGTCCTGCGGCGTCGTTCCCCAGTTGATGGCACCTGGCGGGGAAATACCATATTGACTCGCCAGAGCATGCATCCAGCTAAGTGCCTGTGCTGTTTGCGGTGTATTGAAGGTGACCGCTGTCCCTTTGTTATTATCGAGCGTAGCGCCATTGGTCGCCGCTATCGCCTGCAAAACCCAATAACCAATTGGCGTAGAGGGAAGTTCGATTCCCCACTGGCTAACCGTATCGCCCTGCTTTACTACCAGCTTGCGGCCAAATTCTTCGACCTGCTGCCAGGTTTGCGGGGGTGTGTCCGGGTTCAGACCGGCTCGTTTAAAGGCGTCTTTGTTCCAGTACAACACCACCGTGGAACGCTGGAAAGGGATACTCCAGACCTTGCCGTCGATATGACGGATAAATGCCGGATAGAACCCGTTAATCCATTTTTTGCCTTCGGCATCATTCGCCAGATCAGACACCGGGATTATCGCACCGGCATCTTTCAACGAATAGACCTCAATATCGCCTATCACTGCCAACTGTGGCGGATTGCCTCCACGAAAAGCCGTCAGGGCTTTAGTGACAGTGGTCGCATAATCTCCGGTGTAGACCGGTTTAATCACGATATCCGGATGAGTCTTTTCGAAATCTGACACCAGCCCGTCAACCGTGGCGGTGATTTTTCCACCGACAGCTATCGGATAATACATTTGCAGGGTGACCGGTTCAGCCGCGCAGGCACAACTTGCAGCCAGCAGTGCCGCCATCAGCGACAGACGTAATGGAGCCATAGTTTCCTCAGAATGTCAGAGAATGAACAAAGTTTAATTAAGTTAAGAAAACGCATGCAGAGCCACGCCCTGATCGGTGGTAGTCACAGGCCCTGCAATCCTCAGGCCGGTAAGACGATCGAACCGATATTCTGCCTGCGCCTGCCAGTCCAGCCCTGCCAGCGTGCCTGGCGTGAAATGACGAAGTCCGTTCATTTTCACGGTCAAAATCGCCTGACTGCCCTCTGGCCGACACTGGATTCGCGTATCAGCGCCCATGAACTCATGGCTGATAATGGTCACCTTCAACCGACCCTCGGCAGGTGCCGTCAGTGTCAGTGCCTCGGCCCGAAGACCCAGGGTGACAGATTCAGCCTCTGCTGACCCGGGTGGAAAACAGCGCTGCGGGTGTACCAGCGACAAAGGAAACAGATTCATCGGCGGAGCTCCGATAAATCCGGCAACAAACTCAGACGCCGGTTGCAGGTAAAGATCTGCGGGTGTTCCCAGTTGTTCGATACACCCCTGATTCATCAGCAGGATACGGTCAGCCATACTCATGGCTTCGGTCTGGTCATGGGTGACGTACAACATGGTCAGACCGAGTTTTTGTTGTAACTGACGGATTTCACGGCGCATCGTCTGGCGTAAACGAGCGTCCAGGTTCGACAATGGCTCATCCATCAGGCAAAGTTTTGGGCGGGCAATGATAGCCCTGCCAAGGGCTACCCGCTGTTGCTGGCCCCCGGAGAGCTCACCGGGCCGGCGGTCCAGATAATTCCCTAATTCCAGTAATTCAATCACTTCGTTCAGCCGTTGCTGAAAGCTCTGTCTATCTTCACGGCGCGCCCGCAGCCCGAAAAGCAGGTTCTCGCGTATGCTCAGATGCGGGAACAGTGCGTACGACTGAAATACCATGGCGAGTTTGCGCTGTGAGGGAGGTAAGTGACCGACTTCCTGCTGTTGCAGATAAATCTGTCCATGGTCAGACGTTTCCAGTCCCGCGAGAGTGCGGAGCAAAGTCGTTTTGCCACAGCCCGACGGGCCGAGGATTGCCAGAAATTCGCCTTCTGCCACCTGGAAGCTCATATCATTGAGGATGACTCTGTCTCCCCGGGTGGTCTGTAGCTGATGTAATACCAGATAAGTCATAAAAATATCCGACGAAAAAGATACGCAGCCAGGCTACGCGCATCTGATGTCAGACAGGTGAACATAAGATGTCAGTTTTATGACGGATAAAACGGGGATAGTTTACAGGATGATACCTGCTCCGCCGGTGACCGGCGGTTGCAGAATTTCAGAGGAATAACATACATCAGGGGGTAACATGTCACCGGTGGATCACCGGTGTGACTCAGTGCTCAGATTAATGACCTGCCCAACATTGCTTCCAGGGTGCGTAAGGGAGAATACTGTGGGCTGACCATATCTTTCGCGGGTAACAAAAAGGTTTGTTCCAGCATAAACTGTCCTGACATTGCCGCATGAGGTGTCTGGTCAGAAAAGCAGATCCAACTACTGCCGGGCGGAAACTGCACTTCAATCTGAGCGCCTGACTTCTGGTAGTCCTGATCTGCCTTCATCGCATCATGCAGGCCCAGCATAATATGATCATACCGGGTCCGGTAACTCTTAGTAATGCCCAGTTTTTGCTGAACCCAACAGCTTAGTGCGTGATAGCGTCCAACCTGTGGCAGGAATTGTTTAGCCAGCGACGGGAACGGCTCACCGACACGCCAGACACGGGATTCACCGTGAGGGTTGATGTTGGTAAAGATTCGTAATATCCGCTCCCCCTGAATAGGGCGTGAAGGGAAAGCATCGACATGCAGACGGCTGTCATCTTTTCGCCATGAACTGCCTTTTTTCCAGACCGCGACAGGATGAACCCGCAGGGTGTTTATCGGGGTATGCAGAACCGGAACATAGGCGGGCAGCAAACCGGATATCAGTCGATTGCAGGCCTGATAATGGCGTTGCAATAACGTACGGACCACTTTCTCATCGGCTTTATTCGCCACACCGAACAGCTGCTCACTTTGGGCACGGTAGCTGATATTTTTACGACCAGGTTCAACCGTTTCTTCCTTTAATAGCAACCGTTCTTCGTCAGTCAGCGGAAAACCGAGCTGAGGCAGGCTAAGTACCGCCCCTTGTTCCAACGCTGTCAGCGCCTGGCGGCTAAAGTTTTCGCCCCCTGCCCAGTCATTCAGAGGCAACGTAAGGATAACATCGTCATAACGCAGCTGATTTTTCAGCATTGTTGACTCCTTGTTTAATAATCTTATGAAGCAAAGAGTAATAGAGTTTAATTGATAATGGAAAGCCAAAAATGCGAGTTAATCGCATTTGGGTAAAATACAGACAACCGGGCTATCGCGAGTGGCCGCAGTCAGAGGTGGGCAATACCGCACAGGAAGATTCGATAAAGGGCCGCCGGAATGACGGCCGGGTGAGGATCAGGCGCGTAATTCTTCGTAGCTCACCATCACATGCTCACGGTAAGCCGGCCGTTCGGTGAGTCGCTGATAGTAGTCGGCCAGTGCCGGAAGTTCCGGACGCTGAATATCCAGGTCAAAATAGCGATACAATGTATGCCCGAACTGAACATCTGCCAGAGTCAGATGTTGCCCCGCCAGATAGGGCTGGTGACTCAACTGTTGCTCTGCAATCTTCAGAAAATGCACCAGTTTCTGCACACCGGCAGTCAATGCCTGGATATTGCGTTGTTCTGCCGGGGTACGCACCAGGACCCAAAAAACAGGGGCGGTAAAATTCAGGGCAATATTAATCTTTGACCACTCCGCCCACTGGTCGACAACGCAACGCTGACGAGCCTGAGTCGGCCAGAAGTTTTCATCGCCATAGAGAGCGGCCAGATAACGCAGAATTGCCCCGCTTTCCCACAGTGGCTCTCCGCCATTCACCTTAATCACTGGCACTGTGCCGTTAGGGTTCATGGCAAGAAATTCCGGAGTATCATTACCCCCAAAACGGTGTCCGATATCGTAACGTTTGTAGTGCTGACCCAATTCTGCCACAGCCCACATTACGGCCTGTACATTGGACGAGGTTTTACGTCCCCAGATTTCTATCATTACAGCCTCCGGTTAACCAGAAATTCGGATAGTTACTGCGGTTGTCTGGCCGCGGCTGATCGTTTCTTGCCTGCGGTTCGGGTCGCCAACCAGCACACCAGTGACCCCAGGCAAACCATCGCGGTCCCCTGCCAGAAAGAGAGTGTCAACGCAGAATGCAACATTACTGAGGCCAGTAGTGAGGAAAGTACCGGGATAAAATAAGACACGGTGGCCAGCAGACTGGCATTGCCGTGCAAAATTCCAATATTCCATGCTCCGTAACCCAACCCCATGGCTAACGCTGCCAGCACCAGACTGACGGTGGATGGCACAGAAAAACTCATCCCGACATCCGCAGTGAACAGGTATTTCACCCACAGAGTCAGGGCCGTCAGAATAAAGAAAAAGGTAATTCCGTTGTTACCGCCAGCCAGCTTTTGCGTCACCACACAATATACCGCCCAGATGATCGCCCCGGCGAACGCGAGTCCATAGCTTAACGGGTTAACACTGATATTCTCTGTGATTTGTTGCCAGGACGGCGGCTTATCCCCCGACAGTACCAGCAAAATACCCGCCAGTGAGACCACTATACCCGGGACCATCATCCAGTGAACCCGCTGCCGGTTGACAATGATACCTAACACCACGGTCATGGCCGGCCACAGATAGTTCACCATCCCCACTTCAATAGCCTGTTGCGCATTCTGAGAATACCCCAGAGATAACGATAAACAGACCTCATAGCTGACAAACAATGCCGGGCCAATCATCAGATAAGCACGGGAAAATGATTTCAGCTTCGGAAAACCCGCCGTGAACAGCAGTACCAGAGCACTACAGGTATAAATCAGGGCAGCTCCTGCCACGGCACCAAAACTTTCACTGACATGTTTGATTAAACCAACGTTGGCACTCCATAACAGGATAGCAACTAAGCCAGTCAGCGTCGCTTTAGCGGAATTCATTAAACATTCTCATCATTCAAACGCTACCACTACCAGCAAAGGCCAGCGGTCGCCGACCTGCAGGACTAAGAGGTCGCGGAGGCTCTGTTAATTTCTCAGGTGCACAAGAGTATCCGCCCCCTGCATCACTGTCACGCTTTTCATGATAGTTTTATTAGCGTTGCGTCGCCGGTAGTGGGGCCGCCAGGATGGTTGCCGGGAGGTGCAGATTCGGACAACGATCTCACAGAAACTGAAAGCATTGCGCTCCCTGGCCGAAACCTTTATTGTGCCTGCGCCGGTGGGCAGGCCGGTGCTGCCGGTAAGCCCGGCCTAATCAACCGTAGTCCTGTTTACTGAGAACTTATGAGCTTACTTTTACATTTCATCGACCTTTTTGGCACCTTCGTGTTTGCACTGAGTGGCGCGACGGTCGGCGTCAGAAACCGCTTTGATCTGTTCGGTGTTTTCGCTCTGTCATTTGTTACCGCCATCGGCGGTGGATGTATTCGCGATCTCTGTCTGGGGGCAACCCCGCCTGCCGGACTGGTTAACATTGAGTATTTTGGCTGTGTGATCCTGGCCATCACCCTGCTCTCATATTTTCAGAAGCTGGTGTTTTCCTTTGAAAAACCGGCCATGTTCTTTGATGCTCTCGGGTTGGGTTTTTTTGCCGCCTTTGGGGCCAATAAAGCCTGGCTATACACCCAAAATGTTGAATTCTCCATACTGATGGGCTGCATCAGCGCCGTGGGCGGCGGTTGTCTGCGTGATGTCCTGGTTGGTAAAACTCCGGTAATTTTCACTAAAGAAATTTATGCCAGTGCTGCCCTGATTGGCGCCGGTATTGAACTGCTGGGTTCCGCCGGTATTATCCCTGAGCAATACAGTATCTGGCTGTCTATCGTGGTCTGTACCCTGATCAGGCTGCTGTCACTGAAGTACAACATCACACTGAAGACTATCGCGAATAAATATTTTTAAGCGTGGCGCCGGGATTTAACCATTAGTGCCGGAGCCGGTGAATCAGACTGGTCGTCTGGAGTTGAAATTGTTAGTTTACCGCCACGATTTTATCCCGTTGGAATGTTTGATATTTCAGAGGTGGTTTACATGAATATTGTTGAGGTTGCCAAACAACGCTTCACTAGCAAGGCCTATGACTCAGAGAAAAAACTGACGCCAGAACAGCACCAGCAATTGCTGGATTTATTACGTTACAGCCCGTCATCACTGAATCTGCAACCCTGGCATTTTTTTGCTGTCACCAGCGATGAAGGTAAAGCTCAGATTTTACCCGGCATCCGTGAGTTCAATGCAGCTAAGGTGCAGAATGCCGCAATGGTGGTCGTGTTTGCGACGATTAACCAGTTAGATGATCAGCACCTTGCTGCCGTACACGCACAGGAAACTAAAGATGGCCGGTTTAAAGACCAGGCCAGTGCTGACGCTCAGGATAAGGGGCGTCGTCAGTATATTGAGGCCTTTACCGGTGATGATGAGAGTAAGCGTCACTGGCTGGAGCATCAGGCTTATATTTCGCTGGGTTTTCTGCTGCTGGGGGCTGCCGCCATGGGCCTGCATGCGACCCCGATCGAAGGTTTTGATCCTGAAAAAATGGATGAAGTGCTGGGCCTGAAAGAGAAAGGTTTGCATAGTCTGGTGGTCGCTTCAGTCGGTTTTAACAGCGAAGAAAAAGACTTCAATGCACAACTGCCGAAATCCCGTTTCAGCGAACAGGATGTGATTACAAATCTGTAATCAGGTATCCCCTGCCGGACGGCAGGGGAAGCCGGCACTCTGGTACCGTTGCCCTCCCTTCATGTTAACAGATTGTATTTTTCTCTCCCAATCACGACATAATCCACCACCTTCCCCCTTGTGACGGAGATATTCTGTCAGCCTGATAAGTTTTTTTTATCCCGCCCCTTTCTTCCCGGAGAAAAAAGCGCTTTCATATGTTGGTGATCCGTAACGCTATCGCACTGCCTCCGCAGAAACGCTACGGGACGCTGCTTCCGGCAGTATCACCTCAATCCGTCCACAGGCATCAAAGCAAAATGAAGAATAAAAGGCAGAAAGGATAGATGAACAACCGTCAGGAGCTGATCCGCAAGCTGCATGAAATCGCGGGAGACAAGCAGGTTTTAGTCAGTGAAGATGACAAAGCATTTTACACCAAAGGATTCCGTATCGGTCAGGGGGAAGCCCTGGCTGTCGCACTCCCCCAGACCCTGTTACAGCTCTGGCAGCTTCTGGAAGCCTGCGTCGCAGAAGATGTGATTATTCTGATGCAGGCCTCGAATACCGGGGTTACCGGGGGCTCAACCCCGGACGGTAATGACTATGATCGCGATATTGTGATCATTAGTACCCGGTTACTAAAAGGGGTTCAGATTATTGACAACCATCAGCAGGTGATCGCCTTCCCTGGCACCACTCTGACTGAACTGGAAGATGCTCTGAAACCGCTGCACCGTGAACCCCACTCCGTGATTGGTTCTTCCTGTATCGGCGCTTCAGTGATTGGCGGCTTGTGCAATAACTCTGGCGGGTCGCTGATACGTCGTGGCCCTGCCTTTACCGAAAAGTCACTGTTTGCCCGCATTACTGAAGACGGCAAACTGGAACTGGTCAATCATTTGGGTATTCACCTCGGGGATA
>Ga0157363_1005556_pt1 | contig 11768 bp, 8 predicted proteins | sample AttsexASBM1_FD_111477 | JGI IMG/M metagenome (GOLD analysis project Ga0157363, IMG submission 111477) | Fungus gardens microbial communities from leaf cutter ant in Ribeirão Preto, State of São Paulo, Brazil - Atta sexdens ASBM1 | ecosystem: Host-associated > Fungi > Mycelium > Unclassified ...
AATGCAGCGAGGGCTCCTTGTCGAGTTCTCTTGTAATCCCCCACTCTTTACTTGATAGCCCTACTGAGAGCTTTGCTCGTTGTGAGATCATTTGTCCTTGAGTGACGAGTGGTTGCTACAACAATGTGCCCTGATGTCATACTCTTAATCTCCATTGACCATGCATGCACTATGTGTATACCATGAGGAACCCATGTTCCTTAATGTCACTCCTTCTCTAGACTCTTCCTAATCCTTCTAGATCCTAAGTTCTTCCAGACTGCTCTAGACCTATGACATTATGTCATGTGACTTCCCAGTCACATATCCTCTCTCTCTTGTCATAGACTAATAATTACTACTACTATATCTTAACCTTAACCCTAAAGTCTGTTCATACTTTCATCTTATAACAAGAAGAGTCTGGACGATGATGTCAAGGAGTATGTTAACTGTATTGCTACCACATGGTATACACATGGTGCACTCATGGATGACACATGGACTTTAGGGTAGGATGCACAGTAGAAGTGTAGTCATAGCATGGACCACATATAATAGTATAAATAGGGTAGCAATATAGCAAGGACTCCTTGTTGAGTTCTCTTGTGTTTTCCCCACTTGATTGCTTAACTGAGAGCTTTACCACTTGTGTTATCATTGGACTTTGTGTCTAGTGGTTGCCATAACAATGTAAACTCTCATACAAGAGTGATGGTGTCAAAGCTGAAAGCAGTAGACTCTCTAATTATTTTCATTCTTCTTTTTATTTCTATTTTCTTTTTGATTTATTTTCCTTTTATTCTATCTTTAGAACTAGGGTTAGGATTAAAGTGACAATATCACGCTGTCACACAATCAGTCACATCAGGTGACATGGTCACAAGTCATGAGACACATAGAAGGACATAAAAGGATCTGGAAGAATGATCTTATACAATATGTGCAACACATGTTGACCTTAAGGCAAACACATGGCTGTTTAGGGTAAGCTAGAAGTAGTTAGCATGGACCATGAGGTTTTAGTATATAAGGTAGATTATCCTGTACAGAGTTCTCTATTGAGTTCTCTTGTGTTAACCCAATACAAGGTTCATTCCTTTTGACCAACTCTAAGGTCTTAAGTTTGTAACAGATGGAGATATACTAGTCCTTAATTACATACTAAAAAATTCAAAGAAGACAATATCAGCTTCAAAAATCAATAGAAGGTGTAGAAACTGTCACAAACTTCATTCAGCTTGTATCTCCACAACCAGTGGACCAATTTTCACAAACCAAGTTGTGCTAGAAAGCCCTAAATGAGGGATATCTGCACATATGTGGGAGGTACAAGAGCAACAACAAATGACTGAGATATCAGGCCATCAGTAGCTGTAAAAGCTTTGTTGGCTAATATCTCATGAATGGCTAAACGAATTTGCACGATTAAACTTGCGTTGGAAAGTACTCATCAATCCATTTACAACGATATATGATGTGTCTCAAAGCAATAAGTATTGGTAGAGATACAAGCATATCAATGTAGTGACATAATTAGTTACCTTTTAAAATTAGCCTGACAGCTTCTGTGACAGATGACAGCTCCCATCAGGTATGAGTTTTGATCATGTGATGGCAACAGCTTGTGCATGGACCATTACTCTTTTGTATATACCTCTGTGTCTGTGGGCTAGACCTCAGACTTAACAATATTAATTATTCCTGTTGATACTTTTCATCATCTGTCAATCATCATATCCTTATACTGAATCCCTGAAACACTATTCAGCCCAAGTATCACAACCAGTGAGTATCTTATTTGTGATAGAAACAATAATATGAAATAAGATTAGATCACATAAAACCCTTAAAAGAACTCTTGTAAATATAAAAGAATGAAGTTAAGAAGAATATTAAAAGAAATATACAAGTAGCATCCACTTACAAATACTTTCTCTTGCTAACACACTCCTAAACAGTGAATCTTACACTGTATAACAAGTTTTTTTGGAAAATCTAGTGAATAGATTGTAAAGCTTCTTAAGAGTCTCTAATAACATTATCTATCACAGGTGATACATTTTAAAGATATTCCTCAGGTCGAATCTTATGATTAAAGATATTAACTAATACTTACCTCACTAGCCTTTTGTATTTAATAATACAAAAAAACTTGATAGAATTTCAAGTACAAGTTAGTTGACCTTATATACTTCAAACTATGGTCTGTGTACACATTACAACTAACCTATCCTAAAGTCCATATGCTTTCCATAAGACCAGCATACTATTGCCATACTGTATAATATTACTTATTTCAAAACTTTTTATGTTCTTCTCTATGTTATATAATAGTATGACTTGTGATTATGACATATGTGACTCTGTGACCAGTGTTATGCTTTGTGACTATTACACAATGACATTACATCATATCATTTTGTTATAAGTCTAAGATAATAAAAAATGAAAATAAAACCTGAAATAAAATAGTGTTAGACATAGTTTACACCAGAGGGTGAAAGTCTATAAGATTGGCTTGGAAATGCATATAGTATATAAAACTCTGGGCTAGAAGCTTGATGATGTAGACTTATCAAAATGACCTTGACTTTAGCTTATGTATTACACTATCTGTTTGTTGCATAGTCACAATTTCAGAGAATTGGATAAAGTCTAAAGAGAGAGTGAGTACTGATGTTGGTATGTTACCATTTAAACACTGGAAATTAAGTTCAATAGAAGTTTATCTTTGTTGATTATCAAACTAGTAAATTACAGTGTAACTACTAGTCTTATATACAAGTCAAACAAGTCAAATAGTTAGGAGATGTCCAGAGGTTTTAGTATACAGCCTGAGCAGAGGTTTCAGTGGTGAAACACTGGCAGGAGTTGGATAGGAGAACTCTGCCATGGAATACTAGATGCCCAAGTTGTTGTATTACTGCTGCAGAAATGTATTGTAAGAAGAATAGCTGTTATGGAAGGTAAGCTTGTGTTGGAGATGTTATGACAACATTGCTACAAGAACATATCTTCAGAATGGGTAGACTTGATTTATGACAAATAGAAGAAAAATAAAAATAAAAATAAAAGATCAAGAAAATAAAATAATGTCAAGTCTATTATCCACAGCTCTGACATCTTTTCCAGGCTATTAGAACTTTCCAAAACTCATTCAAAAGTGATATTAGATACTGACAATGCTTACTTGATAAAATAGAGGTTAAACTGCTCTCAAGTAGGAATATTTGGGTGGAGGTCCTCCTCCTTACTCCTCTCTACTTGTGGCTTATATATTAGTCTAAAAATACAAAGAATGGATTTAGAGAATGGAAAATAAAACTATAATGAAGTTTTATAAGGTCTTGTGAGTATATATATAGCTATCTCTTTATTTGTAACTTGACATCAATTCAATAATTGATTCTTACATGTGAGTACCTATTCCATTTCTTCTTTACTGTTTTCATAGTTGTTCCTACTTGTTCTATCATTCTAGACTCTATTAGTTTCTAATCTAACATATTCCTGTCTTATTCAACTGTCTGAACATTCATAACAAAATAAAATGCTCTCATAAGTATATATATCTTGTAGCTAGTTGTTTGCAAGTGGTATTTCTTATTCCTAAGGATTCCTTCTTTCTGAGATCTGGTTTAATTAACAGCTACCATACTGTCCCTTAAGCTAGTGTCTGCTTGAAAGGACCTGAGGCATCACCTAGGAATGTAAGATCTTACTAATGTCTTCAAAGAGAGCTTGTATACTTAAGAATCTTATAAGAGTACTTGTTTTTGTGGAAAAGCATTTTCTAGTATAATAGTGTCTTTACCATCACTGGTGTTGGTTATTACAATAATCTTCATAGTACTTATTTAGCTACTTCCCTTTTACTTTATTTGATAGCCACAGTCTAGTCTTTTTCATATCCTGTTCCAGCCACATCTTTCCTAACCTATAAATAACATCTTTTTTCTCATCTGCACTTCCCAACCTTTCCATTCTATCTCAGATATTCTTGCTGGACTCTTGCCAACTTCATGAACTTCTATTCACAATACCTAAGAAGAAACTAGGATCCAGAGTAGCTCACTTAGCTAATATACCTAGTATATAAATTAGTAGTTTATACTGTATTAGCTTTATCCTGAAAATCAACCAAAACTGACACTTTTTTGCTATCCTCTAGTGGTCCCAAACTACTAAAAGTTTACCAAGTCCTCTTCCAAAATATACAACCTATACAACTCATAGAGGCATAACTGGACTTCCAAGATGCTTTATTGAATCTCAGATAATAAGGTGTGAATCATGTCTAACATGTTGCTTCCATATAGCATTCTCTCTAGCCTAGGCCTCTACTATCTTTCTCACTTTCTAGGCTGTTTGTTCAACTCATTGTATCTTTGCTGCCTTTTTTAGATAGGCTTAGAGCTATTGCTTCTCCTTATAGAATTTTCTTATTTTTTCTCACTGGTACTCCAGCATCTTAGTATCAATTTTAGAAATACTGGAGAATAGGAGAAGAACATAAAAGAAAAAGCAAATTTTTCTTCTTCTTTTATATTAACTTAGCCACCATTATAGATTTTCTAAGTAAACTGAATAGGACTTTGAAGGCTTAGTCCTAAGAGGGGAATACTATTATATACTAAGTCCATCTGTTATAAAGACCATTCTCTGTGGTCATAATATCTTACACAATCTCTCATGAAAGCTTATCTTCCATAACAGCTATATTTTCTGCAGTATGTCCTCATAATGGTAATGCAATCAATTTTAAACTCTTTCAGTATTCAGTCTTTTATAGCAGAGATACTCCTATTAAACTCAGCCTTCTATGATAGAGTTCTCCTATTAACCTCTTTTAGTGTCTCATCACTGAAATCTTCACTTAGAGCTATATTCTAAAACATCTGAGTATTTCCTATTATTCTTTTTTGTATGTAAGACTAGTAGCTATACTGTAGTTCACTAGTCTAATAATTGAATATTTAAGTGAACTCAATTTTTAGTATTCTATAACAACACATTATATTAATACTTATATTTTTGGACTTTGTTTCATCTTCTGAAGCTGTAACTATTTGGTAGATAGATGGTGTAGCACATAAGCTGAAGCCAAGATCATTCTAGAAAGTCTACATTACTTTGTATAAGGTTTCTATACTCAGTACATCTCCAAGCTAACCTCATGGGCTTTCACCTTCCAGTGTGAACCATATCTAACATAGTCCCAATAAAGAAGATCAGAATCAAAAAAGAAAAGAAAAAGAGTAAGAATAATAAAATGAAACCAAGTCCACTAGATTTGATTCTAATATGGATATTATCTTTGAATTAGATACTATTACTATATACTTCTCAAATGGTGACACTACTGTTAAAAATATAAGAAAGAATAGCTTTACCTCATAAATGTCTTAGAAATGTCTTAGATTTTCCTTGCAAAGATATTATATAAATCAGCTCCAATTAACACGTGGTATTACTATTTTGGGCATATTGATGTTGAGATAATCTGAAGTATGTTGAGAAAGAAATTGGTATATAGACTTAAGATTGTGGAAAGTCAAAGTATGAGAGATACCTATTATCAAACTTGAGAACAGTAAACTTGTTCTTTTTTATTTTTTCCCTTATTATTTAGTTTTTCTTATTTTTCCATTTTTTTTTCTCTATTTGGACTTAGTTAAGAGATTTAGAAGGATAATATCATATATTATATAATATAATAACTCTTATATACATGATTTATAATATTTAAAACAGGCTAGATATAGGTGTATACAGACTATACTCTAGAGATATATAAAGTAGAATTAACCTATACAAGATTCTTTTGTTCTAACTCTTGGACTTAAGTTGTAACGCCTATGAGAACTATATATTTAAAGAGATGTATGATCTCTCCTATAATAAAGAGATTGTACATAAAACAAAAGTCATAAAGTATATTCACATTGACTTCTAAGATTCCTCCCTAGTTCTATTAGTAGGTGGATTGTACTACTTCAAGCTTATAGTGGACAATGCACCATCATTTAGACAGTGGAGTTTCTGAAGAAAAAGTTAGTACAGAATATATTAGCAGTTTTTTAGGTATACATTATAGAAAGAGAGAAACAGACAGAATGAATTTATCATTGAATATTTACTACTATATACATTCATGAATAAAATGATACTTGTCAGAGTTGTGAATGATGAACTTGAGTTTGTTCCATTTTTCTTTTCTTTTGATTTTGTGTTTCTCATTTTTCTTTTCTTTTATTTTGGTTTTATTTTATTTTATATTTTAGACTTAGACAAAGAATATAATATGATGTTATACATGATGGTCATAAGTCACAAAGTGTGATATAAGTGTTACATATGTCACTGTCACATATCATACAATTACATAATATAGAGAAGATTGTAGAAGGTTCTAGAATAAATAATTGTTATAACTCAAAAACCTTAGAGTGGATCAGAGAGAAAGAACCTTATATTGGGTAACATAAGAGAACTTAATAGAGAACTCTATACAGAATTGTCTATCTTATATATCTAAGACTAATAGTCCATGCTCTACTACTTTAGCCTACCCTAACTGACTATGTGTCTGTTTTAAGATCAACATGTATTATACACATTTGTCAGGTGTGGTTCACACTGGGAGTGAAAGTCCACAAGATAGACTCAGAGTTGTGCAGACTTGTGGAACGACCTTGGCTTCAGCTTATATGCTGTGCCATCTGTCTGCCACATAGTTGCAACTTCAGATGAAAGGGAGAAGTCCGAGCTGGAAGTGAGTGCTGATTTGGTGTGTTGCCATTGAATACTGGGGATTGAGTTCAATAAGAATTATTTTTGTTGATTATCAGACTAGTGAATTACAGTGTAACTACTAGTCTTATATATGAATAAATATTATAGGAGATACTCAGAGTTTCAGTAGTAAAGCCCTTATTACCCTATGCAGAGGTTTCAGTGTTGAGACACTGATAGGAGTAACTCTGTTATGGAAGACCAAGTCAAATAGGAGTATCTCCACCATAGAAGATGGAATATCTGGATAGTTGCAGCACTGCCATAAGGTATGTTGCAAGAAAGGTGGGCTTGTATAATTGGAAGATGATATCACTGCAGGGATGTAATTTCCAGACAGGTGGACTTGCATATAACAACATTATATAATATCATTTCTTCTAGAACCTTCTACTGCTTTCTATTGTGATATGTGATCATGTGACTATGACTATGTGTGATACTGAGTCCTATAATGTGACAATTTGTGACTGTGACATATGATGTCACATTAAACCCTAATCCTACTTGACTAATATTCACAACCAGATAAATTCTTATTGAAGTTGGCAGTTATAATTTGACTGCATTAGTGGAAACCACTTCATTAATAATGTATGGGCTAACATATTGATCCACTAGTTTCTTTACCAGCCATTTCTTGAATACCAAATCTTTTGTACTCAATATTACTTTATTCTCTACTTTTCATACCTCTGTCTTCTTACTTCCTCTATCTGCTTGCCACTTTATCTTCTCCTATGCTTTTCTTAACACTGCTCTTGCTTCCTCTTGAATCTTCTTCATTCTTTTTACAAACTCCATCACCTTTTCCATTTTTTCTTTTCTTCTAATAACCACCCCCATTCTCAATTTTCTACTATAATTTGCCATAAACAGAAATATCTTTGTTGCTGAATATACTTTGTTGTTTACTGTGAACTCTGCTGAGGCTAACCATTCAGACCAATCCTTTTGTCTATGATCAACAAAGAATCAGAGGTATTATTCCAACTTCTAATTCATTTGTTCTGTTTGTCCATTAGTCTGTGGATAGAACACTATCAACAACTTTGTTTTAATACCCAATATTCTATTCAACTTCTTTGTTAACTCCACTGCAAACTGGTTCTCTGTCTAATACTATACTCTCTAGTAACCTATACAACTTCTATATGTTATCTCTAAACAACTATGCCAACCTCTCTGCTGATGTTCTCTCTATTGTTGCCACAAAATGTGTTATCTTGGACAATCTGTCATAGATTACCAAGATTGCATTCTTTCTAGCTACTAATAGCAACTTTGTAATAAAGTTAACTATCAGATGTGTCCATAGTTTCTCTGGCACCTCACTTAACTTTAACTTCTCTGCTGGTATTTCCATTCTATTTTTTATTCTCTAGTACATATTGTACCCCTCTACATATTGTCTCATATTTGTTACAATTCACAAAGACTTAGTGTTGTCTTAGAAAAAGAACCTTGTATAGGGTTACACAAGAGAACTCGATAGAGAACTCTGTACAAGTTTGTCTATCTTATATACTAATACCTAATGGTCTGTGCAAGCTATTTCTAGCCTACCCTAAATGACCATGTGACTTGTGACCATGTCATCTGATGTAACCTGCTGTGTGATAGCATGATCTTGTCACTCTAACCCTGGTTCTAAAAATAGAATTAATTGAAAATAAAATAAAAATAAGAAGAGAAAATAAGAAAAGTTAAGTCCACTTCTTGCGTTCTTGACATTTATGTTAGGAATAGACCAGCTACTGAACCAGTTACACTAAAAGTGCACAATGTCAAGCTTAGCTTTGACATCTGGCTAGTACTATATATGTACTTCATACTATGCTCCTGACAATATTTCTTGTTACTTCTGGCCACCAATAGTTTCTTGTCACTAACTCTATCATCTTCCACTTGCCTTTATGCCTAGCCACCAGTACATCATGATGCAACTGGATTACCTCTATTCTCAATATCTCATCCTTTGGTACATATACTTTTCTCTTCTTTAATACCAAATCCTCTTTTATCTACTATTCTTCTTCTTGTAGCACTTTCATTCTTGCTTTCTTCATCTTCTCTACTATTCTAACTACTTCCTTGTCCTTACTTCTAGCTATTTTTATTTTTTCTATTATATCCACTTCAGGTCTTTCTATTACTACTTCTGTTAAACTACAAATTCATTGGTCTTTAATAAGTACTTGATTGTCATTGTCCTTTTCCATTCTTACTTTCCAGTCTGGTCTTCTACTAAGTCTATCTGTCTTTCCCATTTTTGTCCCTGGTACATATTTCAAGGTGAAATCAAATATTGACAGATACAATACCCATCTTGCTTGTCTTCTATTCAATTTCTGCACTTTCATGACGTATTATAAATTCTTATGGTCCATCCAGATCTTGAACTTGAGTTTTATGCTCTCTAATAGATGCCTCCAGTTTTCTAGTTCTCTTATCACTACCAACATCTCCTTATCATGTATTTCATAGTTTCTCTCTGTCTTGTTTAAAGATTTTGAAAGGAAAGCTACTGATCACTATCTTCCATTCTCACATTCCATAGATAGTACTCCTTCTGTAATATAATCTGGTACATCTACTTCCATCCTCATTTTTTAATCTAAATCCAGTGCTACTAACACCAGTTCTTTTGCAAATCTCTTCTTCAGTTTCTCAAATGCCTTCTGTTATTTCTCCATCCAATCTCACTTCTAATCTTTCTTCATCATGTCATGTAGAGATCTGGCTATCACTATGAAATCTTTAATGAATCAATGATAGTAATTCACTAATCCCAAAAACTTCTGTACATCTTTAACTTCTTTCAGAGTCAGCCAATCCAATACACCTTTCACCTTCTCTTCTTCCATCTTTATTCTCTCTGGTCCTATCACTACTCCTAAGAAACCCACTTCTCTAACCTTCCACTTGTATTTTTCTAGTTTTACATACAAATTGTTTTCTGCCAACCTTCTTACCACCTTCTCCACTATTTTCTCATGTCCCTTCTCCATTTCCATTCCTACTATAACATTGTTGATAAAGCTCACTACTTTCCCAGTGTTGATGAGATCTTGCAAGATTTTGTTCATCATGGTCTGGAACATAGTCAGTGAGTTTGTTAGTCTGAAAAACATCACAGTCAGCTCAAATTATCCCAGAGTCATAAATGCCACCTTTTACTTGTTTCCCTTCTTTATCCATACATTATTATAATTCTATCTCAAGTCCATCTTTGTGAATACTTTTTTTATGCTTATATTTTCTACAATATCCAAAATAAGAGGTAAAGAGTAATTATTTTTTATAGTCTATTCATTCAAATATCTATAGTCCTATACCATATGCTTTTTACCATCCTTCTTTCTTATGAAAAACACTGGTGCCATTTGAGGCAACTTCAAGGGTCTAATATACTCTTTTCTCAATTGTTCTTGAATGAATTCACATATCTCTTTTCTCTCTTCTCTTAACAATAGATACACTTTCCTCTTTCTTGGTACAAACCCCTCCTTTGTTTCAATAGTATGATCTCATAGTTTTCTTGTGGGCATTCTCTTACTAGCTTTCTTGCCAAAGACACGAATCCACTTGTGAAATCTTTCTGGTACCAGCTTTCTAGCTTCTTTCTCTGACTTCACTGCTTCTTTCTCTTCATCCCATATCTTCTACTTCTCTGCTATCTTCTTCACTTCTATCATTATCTCTTTCTTTTGCTTTTTCTTTCTTCTTTCCTCTTTTGTTTCTTCTCTTCTTGTTTCTTTCTCTCTTCTTCCTTTTTTTCTTCTTTTTTTTGTTTTTCCTACTCTGATTTTCCCTACTTTGGCCTCCACTGCTTCCCACAATTCTCTAAATATCTTGTCATCTTTACCTCTTTGATTCTCCAATCAATCTCAGGATTGTGATGAGCAAGCTATAGCATTTCTAAGATCACACTCCACTTCTACCCTTCTATCACATCAATTTCCATCCTCTCTCTATGATCCTAGTAGTAAATATTTACTTCTACTATATACTCAATAGGTCTCTTTTTGTTGAAGAAACTGTTCATGTTTCTTATATATATAAGTCTTTCTATCCTCTTCAACTTAAACCACTGCTTTCTAGCAAAATCTGAACTCATCACCAGTCCTATTGCTTTACTATCCAACAATGCTTCCATAATTACCCCTTCCTGTACATCAATTCTTTTAGTCTAATCTTTACCATCACTTTTCTTAACATGTTCTTATTTTCTAGGTTATAGCAGGATATATTATCTATTACTCTAGAAAGCATTGCAAACATATTACTACTACTACTAAGACCTAATCAAGGACTATCAGATCTCTGTCCCTATTTAAATTATTATTCTGTCTTTCTTCAATCATTCTTCTTTTTCCATTATTTTTGTTTTCTCTGTATTCTAGTCTTCTTCCCTCCTCAATTCTGTTTCCTATTCCTTTATTCCTGTAATATCTTGTCATATGTCCAAAGCCCCCACAATTGTAACAATTCCTATTTAATTTATTTATCTCTATAGCATATAGATTGTGTGGTGCAAACACTACCCATTGAATCAGGTATACTATAACTGTATTCATCCTCTCTACTCCTTTTATTAGAGCAGGCTTTGTCAGTGCTTACTATTAAGGGTTCTTGTTTCTCCTCAGCCAAACTTGAGGCTGTGGCAATTGTTGCCATTGTGCCTCCTAGTTGTTTTGCCTTGGAGCCTAAGCCCTAATATCTTGTCTCCCTCTTAATTTTTCCTCATCTCATCTACTCTTTCTCCAATTCCTATTTAGATTTATAGCCCTTTCATACCATTGTTTAATGAAGCTAGATTGGCATTCTGACTCCATAAGTCTTAGCCATACTATCTATCTTTGTAGCTCTGTAATCATTAGACTCTATGGTTTCTATACCTATATCTGAGGCCTCTATGTCTACTTCTGAGTAATCTAACATTACTATTATTGATGCTGTGGCATTCATGTATACATCAAAGCTTCTAG
>Ga0157363_1005557_pt1 | contig 11768 bp, 4 predicted proteins | sample AttsexASBM1_FD_111477 | JGI IMG/M metagenome (GOLD analysis project Ga0157363, IMG submission 111477) | Fungus gardens microbial communities from leaf cutter ant in Ribeirão Preto, State of São Paulo, Brazil - Atta sexdens ASBM1 | ecosystem: Host-associated > Fungi > Mycelium > Unclassified ...
AAAATATATGTACAAAATCTCAATGTGTATATATAAATAAAAAATATATATATATATATATATATATATATATATATATATATATTGCTCGATGCTGTTTCGAACTGATTTGTCAATTATACATCACAGTGAAAGAACTCCGATGGTATTGCCTTATATTGTGATACTATAAAAACTTCTAAAACGTAAAATGCTCTTGTAAGTGACTTCCAGGAAGAAGTTATCAATCGAAAAACGATCGATCTGCTATAATCATAGTAGGTGGACTCATTTTTGTACTAAACATACTATTATCCTTTACAGAGAAAAAAAAGGAAAAAAATTGGAATGAATTCATTAGAAATGTTTAAAAATTGAATCTACTACTGAAAAATACTATTTGAAATAAATAAATACTATTTGTTTTTATAATTACTATGCAAAATATTTATTTCAAATCTCTTTATACGCATCCTTTAAATAAACATTTCTATTATAAATCCATTTCAATTTTTTTCCTGCATCGAAAATATGTATATTTATTATTTTGTGATTATTTATATGATTAATTATGTGACGACTTATTTATTAAAATTAATAAGCGTTGTATTAAAAATGCTTATTATTAATCAATTAATAATAAAAATAATAGTGTTAATATATCTGTTACGGGCAAAATTTGCATAATGGGCAATATCGGCATTACACAAGCTGCCTGCTATAAATACAATGTCAGCATTGTCCGGATACTTGTGGACTTTGCCCGTAATCGATTTGACTGTAATTCTAAAATAATCTGCACTAACGGTTTTTTAAAACTTATTGTGTCCAATTCCGATGTGTTTGTGACAGGTAAGTCTTCATTGCTTTGTTGATTATTTAAATTTTTCAACACTTCATAATTGATTTTGGAAGATATCTTTTTTTCTTGCAACATTTTTTCAATTGCTTCGCCTAAAGGAAAAAAAACAGCTTAATAATAATGAATAAGTTAATTAAACGAAAAATAGAAAATTTACCTGCAGTATTCGCAGGCGTTTTATATTTTTTGGTCGTTCTTCTTCTTTTCTTTTCAGGTTTACCTTCTTCTTTTTCTTTCAAACGTTTTTCTTCTTTTTCTTTTTGTTGAACAAGATAATCAGCGTTTACTTTATTCCAAAGAGCAGATTTAGACTGCGATTCTTTTTCCGAAAGAATGTAACTGTCCAATTCTTCATCATCGATATCATTTGCGTAGATTTCTTCAGAAGACTAAAAACAAAATCTTAATTATTTCAAATATTTAAGAGTACATCCACAAAAATTTGCAAAGTGCATGAACGTATGCATAAAGAAAATTAATCGTTTCTCTTATAAAGACACATATAATTTTCTTTATGCGGCTATGCTAGTTTGTGTGGATATAATCTTACATGTGATATAATATTGCATACTTCTCTATGATTCCATAAATAATAAAGACAAAAATATAATATTTAATAATACATAATACAAAAATCAGAAAATGAGTCTACAAATTTATAGATTTTTAGATAAGTATAGTATACCCATACAGCATCAATTATTGCGGAAAATTTCCAAAACTGTTTCAACCTTTCACATCTCAAGTGCAACAGTTCTGAAAGCTTCTTCAATATATCATATGAAATATTTTAATAGAAGTGTTTCTAAAATCTATCATATGCAATAAATTGAAAAACATATTTAAATAAAACAAAAAATCATCACGATGTTAAAATTCAAAATTGGATTGCTAAGTCATTTTTTTTGATCAATCACGATTCAATTTAACGTCATTTTGATGTTATTGTGATTTGTTCTATTTTAAAGATGTATTAGAAACATATTTTTGTAGTTTATTTGTTTTTTATTATTTTTATTGTTTTTTAAAAATGAAAATTTTAAAAATTATAAAAAAATTTATATTTTTTCTTTTATAAATACTTTAAATATTCAAAATAATTTATGCAAAGTTTCATTGCGATTTATTGATTAGTTATAAAGATATAGAACAAATAAATATTTTGTTTATTTATTAGATAATTAATTAATGCATCGCAATGTAATTTTACATAAATAATCTTGAGTACATAATGTATTTAAAAAATTGAAATTTTTATCATTTTATAATATATTTCCATATATTTTTATTGGAACACAGATTATTACTATAATATTTATTAAAATACTACTATTTATTAAAATAACTTATAATCTAGATATTAACTGTCACCAAATTTGTCATATTATTTTTAATGTGATTTAGAATAATTTGTAATTTTTTCATAATTTTATTATTTCAAAAATGTATATAAAACATCCTTAATTGCGAAAAACTTTTGTATATAAATAAGGAGAAACTGTAAATGTGATTTTTTAATAGCGATTATGTATATATGCTTATACATATTAATTAATCAAATCAATATGATTAATTAATCAAAATAGTTGGCGATATAATAATTATTTTTGAGAAATACTTTAAGTTTATTTCAATAAAAATCTCTATTTTAGACCGCATATGTGAGAAACACAATCAATACTAGAAAAATGCCTATTAAGTTCAAAGTTGGATCTTCATTGCTTTAAATAATTCAATTTTGAATTACTAATATACACTATATATGTACTTGCATATATATCATATTGTAGTCTTTTTAGCAGAGTTAAGTAGTGCTAAGTTAAAAAGATAAAAGTTAAGTTAAAAAAGTTAATTAATACTTTATAATAATCCTTGCAATAACCCTTGAATAGAGTAAAGTAATTTTGTAATATAATATTTTAAAGGAAGATTAAATAATTATTACTATGGGCTAAAATATAATAGAAAGACTTTTATATACGTAGTACTGAGTCTTATTTTTTAAAAATTAAAAATATTACCGAAGCTTTTGGGACTTACTTTTTTTTAAAAAATGGTTTCACACAATTAATGCAATTTAAATGCTTTATATCATTTTTAGAAGTACATATTTTTTTAAATTAAATTTGGCCAGTCATTAATATTAAATCTTTCTTTATACGAATGATATATTGTACCTACGTATCACTTGGAAAATGTTATTTTTATGAAATTACCACCGTTACACACGCGCTGATCTATTTTGTAGAAATTAAAGAACTTTTAACATTTTTGTCCGCTATATTAGTTCATCTATTTTGAATTTTTAAATTTTGAATTTGGATTCGGAATCAATGACTCTAAAATCCCTTTAATATTCCTGTTACATTTCGCAGAAATCGGAGAACTTTTAACATTTCCATCCGCCATATTGGTTCAACCATTGTGAATTTTCAAATTTTGAATCCGAATTTAAAACCAGCGACTCTAAAAACCATTTAATGTTATATTTCGCAGAAATCTTATAGCAGAACTTATAGCATTTCCGTGGAAGAATCCCAATTGGACACGGTTTGATTGGATACGCTTAATTGGACACGTTCAATTGAATATTGATCAATTCGACACTGATCAAGTGGACATCGCTCGATTGAACATCGATCGATTGGATATCGTTTTATTGAACACGAAAAATATAATGTATACCTTAGATTTCAATTATAATAATTATTTCATTGTATGTAAAAATCATGACATCGTGCAATTCGATATCGATCGATTGGACACCGATACTTAATAAAGGCAATAACAAAGGGTAATAACTAGAGCGAGCGAGCTAGTCAACAGTTTTCCACCGACTGTCAACTACGACAAGGTAATTACGAGTCTCAAGAATTGTTTTGACAGAGAAGATTTACTTATCGAAGTTTACATACGCGAGATGCTTAAATTAGTATTGAGCAAGATAAAGGTAAGTACACATACGTCTTTATCTCAAATTTGTGATAGAAACTCATTTGCGTGCCTTAGAGTCACTATAAGACACAGTTTTAAGTTCTGCCGCCACAAAGAAAAATGTGCTTGGTGTAACAAGAAACATGTGCTACTTATGTGTCGCAATAGAACGCCAAATGCATTTCAAAGAAAGGATCTAATAGAGAAAACTAATGAGACGCAGTAGCAATATAACCTCGCTAGTGTCCATCTAACATGTAAGGTGTTTCTATAAATGCTTCAAATTATTTAACGTGCGTAAGAGCGCGAGATACGAGCGGTTTCCGACACGAGATAGATCGTATTAGACCATTATGCCAAGGAATTAGGCTTCGAGATTATAAATGAACAAGAAGTCGAGTATATGTTATTTGGCGGCGCGAAATCCAAACCATGCATAAAGGATACAAGATTTCCATAAAGAGCTTAGATAACTCATATTCCTATAATTTTGTTGCTTTGTCATCTGTTAGAATAATCCTTCGGTAAATAAAGGCCCATGAATACAATTGCAACAGCAAGGAATAAAACTTACCGATGTCGGTAACAGAGACAAGCTCACAGTTGTTTTAATAGGAGCAGACATTGACAAAAAGTTGATGACTAGAAAGAGAAAGGAACTCAAGTGTGAAGCGATCGTTTTGAAACGTTGCTCGGTTGGACATTAATAGGAAAAACTAACATTCATTCTAAGAGAAGAGAGAATTCTATACTCATGATCGTCTCGATGTATGCTCAAGATGCGAATATCGCCGCCTTGTTGGGAATTAGATATCTTGGGCATAACGGATTCAGTATTGAAGAAAACAAAAGACGTTTTTATTATCCGTACAACAAATTCATTATCTGTAGTTTTGAGCCATCATTTGAATGAAGATTATGTCTTAGATTGGGATAATGTTTTAATCCTAGATTGAGAACCCTCATATTACAAGAGAACCATTTCCGAATGGAATGATACATATAAAGAAATAAAAGTCAGGTTTGAATAAGCAAAGTGACACTGATAAGAATTATACTTATTCCTACTCAACATATAATTTTCCACTTACCCCTTTCCACTTATCCCTTTCTTACCCCTTCCTTGTTTTTCTTTCTTCTCTAAATAAGTTTTCTAACAAATATAAATATAAAAGGACAGAACACAGAGTAACATTAAAATTCATTTTACAAGCATAACTCAAGAAAGTTTCTTCCATTCTTAAAAAATATAAAATCAAATTATAAAGATTGTATAATTCTTCATCGAAAAACTGTATCTTCTACTGCATTCATGTACGTCAAGCAAAGGTTTACTATTGTATTTACGAATTTTATCTGTAGGGAAAAATGAATTTATAACTAACAATTACAAATTGTAATAGAATTTGGAAACTCTTTACGATAAGGAGACTAACAATCATTAACGGATCAATATGTGCTTTCTACTATCTCACAAGAAAAAAATCTATTGATTCTCATACACTCAGCGTTATATTAATTAACTTAAAATACATTATAATGACTAAGATTTTTTCTCTTGCGAAAATTAGAATTTACTGTATTTCCGAATTAAATCTAGTTAGAATATACTGAGGAAGGCCGAATCGTTTTTGTAATTAAAATTGTAAAGATTATCTCAAATAGATTACAACTAATAACCTGTGTATTTGACTATATTATACTCTTTATGCAAACCTTTGTGCAAAAGATGTTTCTCTGATAGAGGTAAAGGAGCATTTTCAACAAAAAATTAAGATGAATGAAGATGGAAGGTACGAAATATCACTTCTCTGGAGGTATGATCATTTACTTTTGATGGCTAATAAGAATGATGGAAAGCGCCGGTTAGAATCTACAATGAGAAAATTTCAGAAACAAGATCTTTACGATAATTATCAGAGAATATTCAATGAATAATTAACAGAGGGAATCATCAAGAAAGTTCCAGATGGAGAGATAAAACAAGATGAATATTACTTTCCACATAGACATAGACATGTGATCAAGCCAGAATAAGACCAGTTTTTGACGCCTCAGCAATAGGAAATAATGGACTCTCACTTAATCAATGTCTGGAAACAGGTCCTGATTGGATTGATTCCTAATATATTATTAGGTTTCAGACGACGGAGGATAGCAGTAATTTCGGATATTCGTAAAGTCTTTCTGCAAATAAGTATTTCATCAAAAGACAAAAATGTATTACGATTTCTTTGGTGGAAAAAGATGTTTCCACAATAGATAGAAATATATTGACATCGGAAAGTAGTTTTCGGTGTATCCAGCTCCTTCTTATTAGGAGGTACCATAGAGTACCACTTAGAAAAAGCATTACAAAGAGCCGAAACAAAAGAAAAGAGAAAAGTTATTCAATATCTTCAGAAATCCTTTTATGTGGACTGCGTAATCAACATCGAATCAAAGGAGGAGTTATTATTTAAAGAAGAAGCTGAATGAGTCATGGCAAAAGGAAAATTTGATTTCCATGGCAAATATTCAGGACACGAAGGAAGTATCTATTTCGATACTCGATTTGAAACAAGAAAAACGACACTCTAAGATTAATCTCATTCCTATTGGAACTACAGACTGATGTAAAGATTACATCAAGAAGCTTATATTATAAGTGGCACAACGAATATTCGATCCCATTGGCGTATCTTCGTCTATATTTTTGAAACCCAAGTTACTATTACAGGAGCTCTGATCGCAAGATAAGTTGGAATATAAAAGTACCAGAAAACGTCAAGAATGATTTCATCGAATGGCAATAACAGTTCTCTTGGTTGAAGAAGCTAAGGATACCACATTGAGACTTCCGACGAAACGAAAAAACAAGGAATCTGACCTTTCACATATTTGTAGACGTCAAAATGCGTACGCAGCGGTTGTATTTGCACGGAAGAGACAAAAGATGTTTACTTGCAACTTCTTGTCGCTAGATCCAGGATGGCACTGATAAAGAAGTCAACGATTCCTCGACTTGAATTACTTGCGGTCATCATTGGTGTTAGATTATGGCACTCCATTAAAGACGCTTTAAACGAAAAACAAGCAAATATTTCTTTCTGATCAGATTCTACAACAGTTCTGGCCTGGATAAAGAGAAACAAACCATGGAATACATTCGTATCTAATCGGGTGGAAGAAATACGTAAGCTATCCGAATCAATAGTAAGCAGATCCGAATCAATAGTATCATGTTCCAGGAATCATAAATTCAGCACTTGCTTTCGCGAGGATATACAGTAAAGTTTGATACAATCGCGATGGTGGAAGGGACCAGAGTCCGACAGATAAGAACTGTTGGCCTATCAGTGATTATATTATGAATGAGATCTATGAGGAAATGAAGAAATCAGCTGACAATTTCTTATCGAACAACATGGTGCTAGAAGAAATGTATATATGCTCGTAGCGCAACAAGAGAATTGATATATGAAAGGGAAGTATTCCAAGTATTCCAAGATAATACGAACCATGATGTGGATTCTTTGTTTTATCAATAACTGTCAAGCCTTGAGATCAACAGAATCAACAGAATTGATTATAAAAAAGAATACTGTATTAGAGTTCATGGTCTTAAAATGAACCTTGAGTCAACAAGAATCCTTCAACGGAGTAAATGAGCCAAGGTTGAGCACATTGAAGGTGTACGAAGATGAAAATGGACTGTTACGATTGAAATCGTCAGTCATTAATAGAGAAGATACGCATGATTTCTACTGTTCCATCATAGTAGATCCAAAACATTCTTTGACCAAGAAATTAATCGAATAAATACCAGCAGTTGAATCACGCAGGAATCCAGATCGTGAAGAGTAATTTGAGTGAAATGTTCTGAATCCTTGCTTGTAGAGCTGCAGTACGATTTTATCTGTGATAAACAACTGCATGATTTGTAAACGATACAAGATCAACAAATTAGAAACCTACCTCAGAGGATCTGCCGAGTGAACGAGTGAAAGAAGCCAATGCATTTGAAATTGTTGGCATAGACTACGCAGGATCATTATTCTTAAAGAAAACATGGATTTGCTTATTTACATGTGCAATTTATCGAGCAATCCATTTGGAGATCATTACATTTCTTTCTACTGAAGCATTTCTACAAGTACTACGTAGATTTATCGCCAGAAGAGATAGACCGTCAATAATCTACACAGATAATGGGAAAAATTTTCTTGGAGTTCCGCAAAATCGATTGGAACAAAATCAAACAATTTAGTACAACACAGAAAATAGATTGGCGCCTCAATCCTCCATTATGGGGAGCGTCTGATTAGAATAACCAAAGACTTGCTCAAGAAAACATTAAAAAAGGCATGTCTTTCTTACGAAGAAATGAGTACGATCCTGTGTGACTGCGAAGCCATCACAATTCACATCCTCTGAGATATTAGCAGACAATCCGACGCAACTGAAGCCTCTGATACCGATGCGTTTTTTGCAAGAAACTTCGCAAATAAAATACCTTTGGGTAAGTTGGAAGTCAATTTGAATAAACGAATAAAGTATCGCCAGAGCGATGACTTACGTAAACGCTTTCATTTCGAGTTCAGTTATCTCGCAGGAACAAAAATAGTAGTATTCTAAGAAGAAGATATTGTTCTTTTAGGTCATGACAATGTGAAACGACTGGCCATTAGCTCGGATGTTCCCAAGCAAAGATGATATTGTACGAGTAGTCAAAGTAAAGACTGAGAATTAATGCGGCCTGTTCAACGACTGTATCCTGGAGACATGCATGAATACAATCAAGACGGAACAAAGTATGGACATAACCAAGGATATGGAGCAGGAACCTGATCATGTCAGATGGTGTAAAAGAAGTCCGAATCAGGAGTGGTAGACGTGTAAAAACCCTAAAAAGATTCGAGTTTTAGATTTTTATTTCCCTTTTGTTAGAATAATCGTTAGATTTAATAACATTATCTTATTTTAATTTTTTCTTAAGTTGAGTTCATCTCGTAACTCAAAGTGGGGGGAATGTTACAAATTGATATCTAACGTTGATTATATGATCGATAATGATTTACCATAGGGCTCTACCATAATGCCTTATGTCCTTTTTGGAACCTTCTAGAGATTCTTTTTTTTTGTGTACTATAACGACTCAACTATATTAAATAAAATAAAGTTTTTTCAAGTGCATTAAACGTTATTATTTTCGATTATCCCTACGTTGCAATAGATATTATGGTTTTTTGTTCGAGCAATATTCATATCTATTTGATGCCCTTTCGTATATATGCCACTTCTTTTTACTGTGTAATGGTTATTCATTCAACAAATTGTCAGGCCAGCATTTCCAAGAATACTTATAAAAGAGATATGTTTTATTTGTATTTAATCTATACTAGTTTCTATTTTATTTTAAGCTATACTAATCTAATTTATACACGGTACTTTTTAGCAGACAAAATATGTAACTGAGAATCAGGGTAAACAAATAACACAGTACATCATTACGTCTTCGTTTCATACTGGCAAACAAGGTTGTAATAACTCCATTTATATTAATTCTTAGATAATTCTCAATTGTGACATCATAATTCAATTGAATTTCGCGCATTTTTTTTGCATTCTGACAAGTGAGATTTAACTGAATTTTTGTCTATAATCTGCACACGATCGAGACCAATCAAAGCAAGCAAATAACGATGTCATTAATCTGAATATTAAATACTCAGCTTACTTCAGACTCAGTTCCACTTATGTGCAAATGGAAAGCAATTTATAATTTATTGTGTATGCGCGCGCACATGCATGTGTGTGCTTGAGTGAGTGAATGAGTATGTGAGTGAGCGAGTGAGTGAGGGAGAGAAGAAGAGAGAAAGGGGAGGAGGGGGGTGCATGAGCAAGTGCACGCATTCTACACTGTGTCATCTTTGTTACAAAGCATTCAATATAATAAATCCAAAGCTTATAAAAAAATAAGATACTGGAGTGTATTTTCTTGTAAGTGTAAATGAAATATTACTTTATAAATAAAATTTGTAATTTAACTTTGAAAAAAGAAGGAAAATACTTACATTTTCAAAATTATTATCTTTCTCGTTGAGTTCTTTTGAATGATCATTTCCTGATATCATAGATGCTATGTCCGGACCTGTTTATTCATAAAATTATTCATAAAATTAAAAATATGTTGACAAAATATAAGTAATACAATTTTTTATAAATATATGCTCACCTAATCCAGTTATAAGTGTACTATTGTTTTCATTTAAAATCACATCATGAATTTTTTCATCAGAATCATCAATATTATTCTCAACATATTGTTGGATTATGCTCAAATTACTTTCCCGAATAAATCTATCTGCATCCTCACTCTCTATAAAAGAAGCTGTAAATTTATCTATACTGTAAGACAATTACTAATATAAAATCTATAAATATAATGCAATTATATAATTATCTGGATAAAACTGCAGAAAAGGGGAGCAATCGCCAATGATGTCATATAATACCCGCATATGAATAACCGCGTATGATGTCAAGGTCATCATCCTGAGTGACCTTCAACAGATTTTAGTCGTCACTCGTCATTAAAAAGTTATTAACAAAAAAAGTTTGAAAAAAATAATATTTTGTTTCTGCTATAATATTAAAAACTATTCTTATATCCTTTCTTGTTTATGTAATGACTTTTCACGCGAAGTGACTCTCACTTCATCTCTCTCCCTGCTTAGAGGCGCGCGACTTCAACACGAAGCGACTCTCACCCTACCTGTCTCCCTGCTTTAGGGAGACACGACTTCCACTTCACCTCCCGCCCTGATAAGAGATACATCCCTATATAGTAGAAGTATATAGTAGAAGAGAGACATCATTTTTCAAATTTTTTTTGTTAATAACTTTTTAATGAATGACGAACGACGGCTAAAATCTGTTGGAGATCACTCGTAACGGCGGCTGCTCCCCTTTTCTGCAGTTTTACCAAATATTTTATGGTTAGTATCTCTTAAAATCATATTAAATTAACTTCATATTTACTATTATAATATTTCTATATTCTTATATGTAGAGTTGATAAAATGATGAGAGAAATTATACAATTAATAATTCTATTCTTTATACAGTATTAAAAAAAAATCATTCAGCATTTATATGATAGATAGTATACACAATACTGATTGTGAGTAAAAAAAATTTTAATGAACAACGGAAAGATCAACTGTTTCTGAGATGTAAACATTTTTTTATGTTAGCATCATGAATGGCTGCGTTCAGCAGAAAAAGCAGCTTTGCAACTGTTGTAAGATTCTTGAATATGATTGATTTATACATTTAGATACAGTAAAGAACTAAGCACAAGAACAATTGCATTCTGTATGTGCTCATTCAATTTCCATACATACTTCATATGCCAAGCATGTGGAAGTGGAAGGAGGACATGTGGAATACCTTCTATAAATATAGCAAGTAAGAATACTAAAGTCTATAATGGTCGAAGCTGTATTTTTAATGCTTTAAATAATTCAATATGAATTTATATATATATATATATATATATATATATATATATATATATATATACACACACACACACACTATATATACAGACTTATAAACGCAATTAAACTATTATAATAATATCATAAATTAAATTAAATTGATAAGTAAATTTTAATAATTTTGATGTTCAATCCGATATCATATTAGAAAGATGCTAAAATATTGAAAAACTGAAAATAAATAAATTTATTGCAAGAAATATTACTTCGAATCCGGATCTCTTGTATTCTGTACGAGCGTCCTAAACTTTTATACTATTGAGGCATATGCAATTAAACTAATAGTTTAATTGCGCTTATAAGTTCGGAAAACCAATTCGGTGCACAATTCGAATGACTATAAATATGGTATATAAATATGGTATATAAATATGGTATATATATATATATATATATATATATATATATATATATATATAAATATATATATATATATATATATAATATAT